>Ga0265325_10000153_pt1 | contig 48971 bp, 52 predicted proteins | sample 41420metaG_FD_202090 | JGI IMG/M metagenome (GOLD analysis project Ga0265325, IMG submission 202090) | Rhizosphere microbial communities from Carex aquatilis grown in University of Washington, Seatle, WA, United States - 4-14-20 metaG | ecosystem: Host-associated > Plants > Roots > Rhizosphere...
CAAGAGGGAAAAAGCATGACGTCTGGGGCACATTCTCATCAATCGTTAGGCTTGAAAGTGATATCAATTCCGCATTTCTCTGGAAGCCCGGATGCAGCGCAGCTTAAGACGACTGGCCTGTGTAAATTGTGCCCGTTACGCCAAACAGGCGCAAGGCCAGGAACAGAGCTTGCTCAACATTTTATTGTGTCTGTTCAGGTTCGGAAATATATTAACGACACTATCGCCTCGGTTCGAGAGTAACACTCTCCGACTGTTTGGACTGGCAGTCAGTGCGGTAACGTACCGTACCGGGCATGGAGAACTTGCATGTTTGCCGGCAGCCGGATTGGAATTTGTCATAACTGCTGACGCTGAATTTCATTCAGTTAATGCCATCCAGCAACTTCATCAATATTTGCTCTGCCTGTGGCACGTAACTGCCGCCAAACAAATTGGCGTGATTGAGGATATGGTAGAGGTTGTATAGGTCGCGTCGGGTTTCATAACCCTCGTGCAGCGGCCACTCCGCGCGATATGCGGCGTAGAAGCTTGCAGGGAATCCGCCGAAAAGTTCGCTCATCGCAAGGTCGCATTCGCGGTCGCCGTAATAGCTCGCGGGGTCAAAAATGGCCGGGGCGCCATCGGCAGTAAAGGCATGGTTTCCGCTCCACAGGTCGCCGTGCAGCAGCGAAGGCTGCGGGGTGTACCTGGCAAAGAAAGCAGGCAGGATATCCAGCAGTTTATCGCCCAGGCTTTGCAATTGGCCGCCGTAACCATTATCTGCCGCAAGCTGCAGCTGAAACCCCAGGCGCTGCTCGCGCCAGAAATCGATCCAGCTATCCTTCCATGCGTTCTGCTGCGGCGTGGTGCCGATGAAATTCGCCTGCGCAAAACCATAGGCGTTTTCCTTGCAACGATGCAGCGCGGCGAGCTGTTGACCGAGTCGCTTGGCATCTCCGCGCGAACTCAACTTCAGGTACTCAAGCACCAGAAAGCTCTGGTTGCCGGCAATGCCGTGAGCGATGGGTTGCGGTACTCGCAAGGTATTCGTTGCGGTGATGGCATCCAGCCCCGCTGCTTCCGCCTCAAACATCGGGTAATGTCGCGCGTCATTCAGCTTGAGGAAATAACATTCGCCATTCGTTCCGTCCAGGCGGAAAGTTTCATTGATGCTGCCGCCACTGACTGCAGTTGCACCACACACCTCGAAAGGGCGATGCGTTGCTTGGTGGATGGTGGCGGAGAGGTGGTGAAACAGTTTCTGTTTCATGCCTTGAAGCGCAGATCCCCATGCTCGGAGAAATCGAACATCGGCCCCCAGGCGACTTCCCAGTAATGTCCGTCCGGATCGCTGAAGTAGCCGCTGTAACCGCCCCAGAAAGTGTCCTGCGGTGCCTTGGCGATATGCGCGCCTACCACGCCTGCACGAACAAAGATGTGGGAGACATCCTCCTTGCTGCGCGCGTTGTAGGCCAAAGTGATGCCGCGGAAAGTACCGGGCTTGGAGAGCTTTACCTCTTTTCCGATGTCCTCGGCGAGTTTTTCCAGCGGGTAAAGCGAGAGCCACACACCGGGCAGCGGAAAGAAGGTAACACCTTCGTTCTCGGTAATGGGTTGAGTGGAGAAGATTTCGCGGTAAAAGGCGGTGGAACGGGCGAGGTCGGACACGCCGAGCGTGATGACTGTCATGCGCGGAATTTTCATTTCGTCCTCCAATTGCGTGATTGATGGATGAAACTTTGCAGTGTCGTCAGGTTGCTGCTTCGATACGCCTTGCTGCGCAAGGCACTCAGCATGAACGGGTGGAAGTAGACCGTTCGTCCCGATAACCAGCCTGCGTGTGTTGTTGGGGCTTTAGCCCCTTACAACCACGGCGTACCCCTTGCGGGTGGACTTGCCCGCTTGCGGGCTTAGTCGAATGGCTAGTTGCTTCATCAAGCAGGCGCGGAGCGCCGTATCGAGGGAGTGCCTTACAACGTGATGCGTGACCCGAAATGCTGTTTGTATAAATTGGCCAGTTCGGCGCGGGTGTATTTGTGGTTCTGTCCGCCGCGGCTGGCGATCTTGAGCGAGCCCATCAGCGAGGCCAGGCGTCCCGTGGTTTCCCAATCCCAGCCCTGCTGGATACCGTGCAACAGCCCGGCGCGATAGGCATCGCCGCAACCGGTCGGATCGACAATGGCATCCGGCTTCGGTGTCGGAATGGAAAGCTGTTTGCCGTCGGCGTAAATCAGCGAGCCGTCGCCGCCAAGCGTGACGATCAGTGCTTTCACGCGCTGGGCGATCTCGGCCAGCGACTTGCCGGTCTTGTCCTGCAACATTTTGGCCTCGTAATCGTTCACGGTAACGTAGGTCGCCTGCTCAATGAAGTTCAGCAGTTCGTTGCCGGAGAACATTGGCATGCCCTGGCCGGGATCAAATACAAAAGGAATTTTGGCATCTGCGAATTCGCGCGCATGGCTGATCATGCCATCGCGCCCGTCCGGCGAGACGATGCCCAGCGTAACCTCTTTGGCTTCATTGACGTGATTGAGATGCGACATGCTCATGGCGCCCGGGTGGAAGGCGGTGATCTGGTTGTCGTCGAGGTCGGTGGTGATGAACGCCTGCCCGGTGAAGTTGCCGGGCACATGGCGGATATGTGTTTGCGGCATGCCTATGTTTTCCAGGCGCTGGTTGTAGGGGCCGAAGTCGTCGCCCACCGTCGCCATGATGAGCGGATGTCCGCCCAGCAGTTGCAGGTTGTAGGCAATGTTGCCCGCGCAGCCGCCGTATTCGCGGCGCATTTCCGGCACCAGAAAGGCGACATTAAGAATATGGATCTGCTCGGGCAGGATGTGTTTCTTGAATTGGTCCTTGAACACCATGATGGTGTCGTAAGCCATGGAACCGCAGATCAGTGTCTTCATGTTTGTCTCGAAATATGGGGTGACTGTTACGGATTATAACTGCGTGAAGGACTATTTTTTGTCCAGATCCTCGATGAACAGACTGACCAGCTTGGCGTTTCCCTCCGGTGCCTGAAGGAAGCGAAAGCCCGCGCGGTGCGCAAACGAGCCGTCCGGCTGGGGGGTCGAGGTGATATGGCGCAATTCCAGATCGGCTGTCACCGCGTCGCCGTTCGGCGTGATGATTCGGCAGCCTTTCAGTACCGTGTGCGGTTCCAGCTTGACGTCCATGTCGTAGATAAGGCAACCCAGTCCATCGTGACTGACATCCGTGACATGCGATTCGAAAGGGATAACGCCTGCCTCATCGGCAATGCAGCGCAGCGACAGGCTGTCATCCAGAAGGTTGCGCTTGTATTCGCGGCGATTATGCAGAAGCAGCGATTTTGGCAGGGTAAACTGGATCGCGTGCTCGCCATCGATCAGTGTTTCCTCCGGAGCGGTCGCTGCAAAGGTGAAGTTCAGGGCCTGGTGGTCGGTGGCGGTGAACTCCACCGAAGGTGATTTGAGCACCATGGCGTTGATCGCTTTATGCGTGCTATAGGCGATTGCAAAACGATTGGCACCAACATCGACAGAAAGAATGTGCGAAGAGAACGGATGCCCGTTCATGATTTCTGCCGTTACGGGGCTGTGTTCCGTTGCCAGCAATTGCATGATGCGGCAGATCTCGATGCGAGAGTGGAACAGCAGGTTTTCGGGACGCGATTTCTTTCCCGTAGCGGCAGGATCACTCATGGTGCCCGGCTATTTTCAGCGCAATACCGCCAACGCCGCGTCGTAGTTCGGCTCGTGCTTGATGTCGTCTACCAGCTCGGCGTGAATAATGCGGTCCTTGTCGTCCAGCACCAGCACGGCACGGGCGGTTACGCCCGCCAGCGGGGTATCGGCGATCTTCACACCATAGTTGCGCATGAAATCGCGGCCGCGCATCAGGGACAGGGTGACCACGTTTTCCAGTCCTTCGGCCACGCAAAAGCGGCTCATGGCGAAAGGCAAATCGGCAGATATCACCAGCACCACGGTATTGTTCAACTTGCTTGCCGCTTCGTTGAATTTTCGCGTGGAAGTGGCGCACACGGCGGTGTCCAGGCTGGGCACGATGTTCAGCACCTTGCGCTTGCCGGCGAAACTTTGCAGCGACACATCTTTCAGGTCTTTGTCCACCAGTGTGAAATCCGGGGCCTGCTGGCCCACAGCCGGAAAAGTACCGAACAAGGTGACGGGTGCACCGCCCAGGGTGGTGGCGGATTTTTCATTATTGTCTTTGGCCATGTTGTGTCTCCTTAGGTTGGTTGAGAACCGGTGCGCCGGTTGGGTTGAGGCATTGTGCAGAGAACCTTCTGTTTCAAGCTCGTGTAAAGCAGTACCAGTCGAGATGCATTATGCCTTTTCGACATGGGGTTGCAGTTAAAGTTTTTCAAGGGAATGACATCCCGGATGAAACAGCTGCTTCATCCGGGAAAGTGCTGAAAATCCTTACTTGGAGTGGGTGAAAACCTACTAGCAGGAACACACCAGATTCTTGTCGCCGTAGACGTTATCCACGCGTGCCACGGCGGGCCAGAACTTGTTGTCGCGTACCCATTGCAATGGATACGCAGCCTGTTCGCGCGAGTAGGGACGCGACCACTCGTTGGCGCACACCGACTTTGCGGTATGCGGCGCGTGCTTGAGGATGTTGTCCTTCTTGTCGACCTTGCCGCTGATCACCTCGTCGATTTCGCCGCGGATCGCGATCATCGCCTCGCAGAAGCGGTCCAGTTCTGCCCTGGATTCGCTCTCGGTCGGCTCCACCATCAGCGTATCCACCACCGGGAAGGAGGTGGTCGGCGCATGGAAGCCGAAGTCCATCAGGCGTTTGGCGATATCCGTCACTTCCACGCCATCTTTCTTCCATTCACGGCAGTCAAGAATCATCTCATGCGCACAACGACCGTTGCTGCCGCTGAACAGCGTGGCGTAGTGATCCTTCAGCGATTCCTTGATGTAGTTGGCATTCAGGATCGCCATTTTCGTTGCTTCGGCAAGTCCCTTGCCGCCCATCATCTTGATGTAGGCATAAGAGATCAGCAGGATCAGCGCGCTGCCATAGGGTGCAGCGGAGACCGCGTGGATGCCCTGCGCACCGCCGACCTTGACCACCGGATGCGAGGGCAGAAATGGCGTCAGGTGTTCCGCCACGCCGATGGGGCCAGCGCCCGGTCCGCCGCCGCCGTGCGGAATGGCGAAGGTCTTGTGCAAGTTGAGGTGGCACACGTCCGCGCCGATGTTACCGGGGCTGGTGAGGCCAACTTGCGCGTTCATGTTGGCGCCGTCCATGTACACCTGGCCGCCGTTGGCGTGGATGATCGCGGTGATGTCGCGGATCGATTCCTCATACACGCCATGCGTGCTGGGGTAGGTCACCATCAGGCAGGACAGGTTGGCCTTGTGTTCTTCCGCCTTGGCGCGCAGATCGCCCACGTCGATGTTGCCCTTGCTGTCGCACTTCACCACCACGATGTCGAGCCCGGCCATCGCCGCGCTAGCCGGATTGGTGCCGTGCGCGGAAGAGGGGATCAGTACCACGTTGCGATGGGCTTCGCCGCGGGAACGGTGATACGCCTGGATCACCAGCAGTCCGGCGTATTCACCCGCCGCGCCGCTGTTGGGCTGGAAGCTCATCTGGGCAAAGCCGGTGATTTCGGACAGGGCCGTATCCAGTCCGGCAATCACTTCCTGATAACCCGCAGCCTGTTCCATCGGCACGAAGGGGTGCAGGTTGGCGAACTCGGGCCAGGTCAGTGCCAGCATTTCGGACGCCGCGTTCAGTTTCATGGTGCAGGAACCCAGCGAGATCATGGAATGCGTGAGCGACAGGTCCTTGTTCTCCAGCCGCTTGATGTAACGCATCATCTCGGTTTCGGAGTGATAGCTGTTGAACACCGGATGGCTCAGGATGGCCGACTGGCGGGTCTTCACTTGCAATGCCTGTGCGGCGACCTGTGCCGCAGTAACGACTGGGGCGGTTTTGCCCGCAGCCTGTGCGAATACGGCAAGGATGGCGTTGAGGTCGTCAACCGAGGTGGTCTGGTCCAGCGAAATACCCAGCCCGTCTGCGGTGTAGCGGAAGTTGATGCGCGCGGCCTCGGCCAGTGCATGCACCTTCGCGTTGTCGGTGTGCATGAGCTTGATCGTGTCGAAGAATGTGCCTTCAACCACGCTGTAACCCAGTTTCTTCAATTCGTTTGCCAGCAGGGCAGTGGATTGATGCACTTGGCGTGCGATGCCGCGCAGGCCTTCCGCACCGTGATACACCGCGTACATGCCCGCCATGATCGCCAGCAAAGCCTGTGCGGTACAGATGTTGGAGGTCGCCTTCTCGCGGCGGATGTGCTGTTCGCGTGTTTGCAGCGCCATGCGCAGGGCAGGGTTGCCATCGGCATCCACTGACACGCCGATGATGCGCCCCGGCATCGAGCGCTTGTGCGCATCGCGGCAGGCGAAGTAAGCGGCGTGCGGGCCGCCGTAGCCCATCGGCACGCCGAAACGCTGGGTGGAACCCAGCACTACATCCGCGCCCCATTCGCCCGGCGGTGTGAGCAGCACCAGGCTCAAAATATCGGCGGCCACGGCAATGGTCATGCCGTTCGCCTTGGCGTGTGCCACGAAATCGGCATAGTCATGCACCGTGCCGTCGGCAGTCGGGTATTGCAGCAAGGCGCCGAACAGCGTGTCGTTCAATGTCACCGTTTTGAAATCGCCGATCACAAGATCGATGCCCAACGGCTTGGCGCGCGTCTTCAGCAATTCGATGGTTTGCGGGAAACATTCGCTCGATACGAAGAAACTGTTCTTGCCCTTTTCTGCATCTTCGCGCGAACGCAGGCCATGCAGCATATGCATCGCTTCCGCAGCGGCCGTCGCCTCGTCCAGCAGCGATGCGTTGGCGATCTCCATGCCGGTCAGATCCATGATCATGGTCTGGAAATTCAGCAATGCTTCCAGGCGACCCTGCGCGATCTCCGCCTGGTAAGGCGTGTAGGCCGTATACCAGCCAGGATTTTCCAGAATGTTGCGCTGGATCACGGGCGGCAGCACCGTGTCGTAATAACCCAGCCCGATATAACTCCTGAACAACGTGTTTTTTGCCGCAATGCCGCGCAGGTGTTGCAGGAAAGCGTGCTCGCTCATGCCTTCCGGCAGGTTCAGCGGTTTCTTCAACCGGATGGCGGCGGGCACGGTGTGGTCGATCAGCGAGTCAAGTGAAGACGCGTTGATCTTCTTCAGCATGGCTTGCACGTCTGCTGCGTTTGAGCCGTTGTGGCGAGTTACGAATTGTTCAGTGGTCATAGGCTTAAAAAACGAATGTGTAAAGTGAGCAGGTAGCCCGTAGCTTGTGGCGAGTAGCTATGGTTGCCGCGAGGAAAGCACGCATTGTCTGTGCTACCAGCTACAGGCTACTAGCTGCCAGCTATTAGTGCGCTTCGCTATCAACAACCGCCTGATAAGCGGCAGCATCCAGCAAGGCTGCAACATCCGCCGCATTGTCCGGCTTCATCTTGAATATCCAGGCGCCATACGAATCGTTGTTGATATTTTCCGGTGCGGAATCCAGTTCGCTGTTCACCGCAGTCACGGTACCGGCAACCGGTGCGTACACGTCGGCAGCGGCCTTCACCGATTCCACCACGGCGCATTCTTCCTTGGCTTTCAGCTTGCGGCCTGCCGCAGGCGCTTCAACGAACACCATGTCGCCCAGCAGTTCCTGGGCATGTTGTGTAATGCCGACGGTAATCGTGCCGTCAGCTTCGGTTTTGACCCACTCGTGGGAGGTGGTGTATTTCAGGTTGGTTGGGTTGCTCATTAAAATCTCCTTCAGTTATTAGTCGTTAGTGGCTAGTCGATAGTTGGGTTGTCGCTACGCGGTTGTTAACTAGTCGCTACCGACTAGAGACTAACAACTGCCTTTCCGTTTCTGGCAAACGGATACTTCACTACTTTTGCATTCAACAATTTGTCACGGATTTCTACTTGCACGGTGTCGCCGACCTGCACTCCGTTCGGTACGCGTGCCAGTGCGATGGATTTTTCCAGCGTGGGAGAGAAGCTGCCGCTGGTGATGTCGCCGTCGCCCAGCGCCGATTTGATCTTCTGATGTCCGCGCAGCACGCCGCGATCCAGCAGTACCAACCCAACCAGCTTTTTGCTCGGCGGGTTCGCCAGCAATGCCGCCTTGCCAATGAAATCGCGCTCGCTCTTCAGGTCCACTGTCCAGCCGAGGCCGGACTCCAGCGGTCCAACGGTCTCGTCCATATCCTGCCCGTAGAGGTTCATGCCCGCTTCCAGACGCAGGGTGTCGCGTGCGCCAAGCCCGATGGGCTTCACGCCTGCCTTGTTCAGGTCATACCAGAATTTCTCGACTTTCTCTTTCGGCAGCATCACCTCGAAGCCGTCCTCGCCGGTATAGCCTGTGCGCGCCACGAAGTATTCGCCGCAATCGGCAGCCTGGAAATTTACCAAATTCTCGGTTGCCGCCTTGGTCTGCGGCAACACTTGCCATACTTTGGAACGGGCATTGGGGCCCTGAATGGCAACCATCGCCAGGTCGTCGCGCGAAGTGATGGTCAGAGGCGCAAACCCCTCCCGACCTCCCCTTGTCAGGGGAGGAGATGCAGCGATTTCGCTCCCTCCCTGACAAGGGAGGGCTGGGGTGGGTTTGAATTTCTCCACCTGTTCCTTCATCCACGCAATATCCTTGTCTGCCGTGCCCGCGTTCACCACGATGCGGAACCACTGCTCGGTCATGAAATAGATGATGAGGTCGTCGATCACGTGACCGTCCGGGCGCAGCATGGCGGAATACAGCGCCTTGCCGGGGACGGTGATCTTGTCGGCATTATTGGCCAGCAGGTAACGCAGGAAGGCGCGCACACCATCACCTTTGGCATCCACCACGCGCATGTGGCACACGTCGAACATGCCGACATCGTTGCGCACCTGATGGTGCTCGTCGATCTGCGAACCGTAATTTACCGGCATGTCCCAGCCGCCAAAATCCACCATCTTGGCGCCCATGGCGCGGTGGGCTGCATTTAAAGGAGTCTGTTTGAGTGTCGTCATGGTTACCTTAGGCAATAAAAAAGGCGCAGCACGAATTCGTGCTGCGCCCCATCTGTCCTTGGTACCTGAGAGATTACAACTTGCGTTGCGTGCCCCTTCGGTGGTCGGTAGTTCAGTTATTAGTCGTTAGACGTTAGCTGTTAGTTGATGTTGTCCGCTTCGCGGGCTGCTTTAACTAACGACTAGCGACTAATAACTAGCGACTGCCTCTGACTCTCTCCAGATTTGCCTGTTCCGATTGGTTCATGAGCCTGAGCGGTTACGGGTGTTGCGCCTTCGGCGGTGCCATGAATCGGCACACTCTCCCAGTCGGTTTGAACGGCGGGGGAATTATACCGGAAGTTTTGGGGTGAGGCGGGAGGGCAAAATTTGTAAGCATGATCCTTTACTCTGCGCGCTATGCTGGCTAGGCCAATTGACATATTGACCCTGCTTCGGGGGTGGGTTAGTTTGCGGGAATGTTCCCCACTATCCACTTTTCCGGCGCTTTTCCCTTCTCCAGCGGACTGGAAACCGTCAAAAGCCTGCAGATGGAACCCCAGCTCAATGCCCGCTACAGCGACTACCTTGCCGAATACCTGCGCTCCGGCTTCGGCGTGCGCCAGATCGGCAACACCTACAACGTCGTCTCCAACGGCCTCGAACAAATGATGACCCTGCTCATCCTCGTCGTGGGTGCCTGGACCGTGATGACCACCAGCGACTTCACCATCGGCATGCTCATCGCCTTCCAGATGTATTCCAGCAAAGTATCTCAGCCCATGCAGCGTGTGTTGTTGGGGCTTCAGCCCCTTACAACCACGGCGTACTCCTTGCGGGTGCTGCGGCTGGTAGGGCTGTGGCAGCAATTCCAGCAGGCCAACATGTCCGTGCAGCGCCTGGGCGACATCATGAACGCCCCGCCCGAACCCTATTCCGTCCTGCCCAGCCGCATGCGCGAGGGCAAAGGCCAGATCGACATCGAAGCCCTCAGCTTCCGCTATGCCGACGACCGGCCTTTCCTCTACCAGGACTTCAACCTCAAGGTCGCCCCCGGTAAAGTCGTCGCCATCATGGGGCAATCCGGCTCAGGCAAGAGCACCCTCACCAAACTCCTGCAAGGCTTCTACCAGCCCTCCGGCGGCACCATCAAAATCGACGGGTGCGGATGGGTCGCTGCGCAGCAGCGGGGCACCCACCGGCCTACTCCTTGCGGGTGCAACGACATCCGCTACCTCTCGGCCAACGAACTGCGCCACTACTTCGGCGTCGTGCCACAAGAAACCGTCCTCTTCTCCGGCACAATCTACGACAACCTCATGATGGCCAACCCGCACGCCACCTTCGACCAGATCGTGCACGCCTGCAAAATGGCCGAAATCCACAGCGCCATCGAAGCCCTGCCGCAAGGCTACCAGACCGAAATCGGCGAACGCGGCGTCGGACTCTCCGGCGGCCAGAAACAACGCATGGCCATTGCCAGAGCCCTCATCAAACAACCCAGAATACTCGTCTTCGACGAAGCCACCAGCAGCCTGGATGCCAACACCGCCGAGCACTTCGCCGCCACCATCAACCAGCTCAAGGGCAAAGTCTCGATGCTGTTCATCACCCATGCAATGCCGAAGAACCTGCTGGTGGATGAAGTGGTGAGGATTGGGCAGGGGGTGTTGAGCGCGGTAAGTGATTCGAACGGCTCAGCCAAGAAGGAAGCTGAGGGTGGAGTGCATGGGTGACTTGGGCGAAAAACAGAATTCAGTGAAGAATTTGAAATGGAGGATAGCGGTATGAGAAATATTCAATTTGTAATCGTGTTTTTACTATTACTAATTCACAGTGGAATATGCAGGGCTGATCTGCCTGTTGTACTTACGAAAGACACTAAGACGTTCGTTAATTTGATGGATACAGATTTAGTTAAGAAAAAGAATCTGCTTGATTGCGAGTTACGACTTGTAGGCAAAGCGCCGCATTACAAACTGATTTATAGCCTTGGGGAAATCGAGGTGCCCACCTTGGCGGTAAAGGAAGAAATTGATCATGCATTTGCGTATTTGGCAGTGAAAGCCACTATTAACAAATTGCCCGTTAGTACAATATTTATACGATATCAAGCTGACATTAGTAAGCCATACAAAATGGAGCTCAATTGCTTTATGTCTCCCTGCTACGCTCCAGTTGCTTATGTAATGACGTTGGATCGGTCTGAACAGCAAGTTTATTCTGTACTTCGGTCTCGATATGCAAAAGAACTTATTGATGATAGTCGATCGAATACTGGTGTTGATCATGGGGCAATCATGATTCGCGACCGACCACACGTGGAAACACCTAGTCCTGATGGTTTAGGCGGATCGGATGACATACATAAAACTGAATTGCATTACGTTTGTTCAACAGAACAATAAATAACAACCAACTAATTTGGAGTGAATTATGGTTTCTATTTCATACGGTGCATATAACCCAGGCAGTTTGTTCGGACTTGGAGATTCAGTCGGGATACGTACTGTACATCCGGTGAGTGGAGTAAAAAATGTCACCCATAATGGTCAAGATTATCCGAATCAAAGGGGTCAGCTTCGCATTTAATTTCCCAAAACCATGCCACGTCGCCCACGCATTAAATTAGCCGAAGTTCCGCAGCACATCGTGCAGCGCGGAATCAATCGCGAGCCGTGTTTCTTTGCCGAAGAGGATTATCACAGCTACCTCCACTGGCTACAGAAATCGGCTGGCGATTGGCACTGCGCCATACACGCATATGTACTGATGACCAACCACGTACATCTACTGGTGACGTCAGCAAAACCGGATGGCATCGCCAAAATGATGCAATCCATCGGACGACGCTACGTGCAATACATCAACCGCAGCTATCGGCGCACAGGCAGCCTGTGGGAAGGACGCTTCAAATCCAGCCTGGTACAGGCCGAAGAATATTTGCTCACCTGTATGCGCTACATCGAACTCAACCCCGTGCGCGCAAACATGGTGAACGACCCGGCGCAATATCGCTGGTCAAGCTATCGGCATAACGGCTTGGGGCAAATCGACGAACGCATCACCCCCCATTCGTTGTATCTGGCACTGGGCAAGGAAGAGACTGAACGCCTGGCTGAATATCGCGGACTGTTCCGCAGTGAACTGGATGATGCAGCGATAGCGGACATACGGCTTGCGCTGGCGCAGGGCCAACCGCTGGGAAGCAGCATCAATGGGGTCAGCATCGCATTTCTTTTTGAACAACCATGCGGCGCCTTATCGGCTTAAGGAATTACTTCGGATAGAACAGGAACAACCGATACCCCGACGGCTTGAGATCGGCGGTATCCATTCTTAGCTTGATATCCAGGTCGCGATTCGCCGGGACGCCAAGTTTCGCGTCTTCTCCCGCCTTCAGGTAATCCGCCGGTGAGAAGACCCGGCGGGCGATGGCGTGATCTTGTATGTCGGTAAGGGTTAGCTCCACGCTGGGATGCGCTTGGGTGTAAGGGGCGCGGTTGTGAACCAGCACATGCAGCGTGACCTGGCTGCTTTGATTGGGATCGGATTCCAGTTCGGAGGAGTCGATGGCGATCAGGTCGGCTCTTTGCGGCAAGGGCACGGTGCAATCGAGCAAGGAGCAATATTGCGCCAGCAGAGGTTTGAGTCCGGGCAATTGCGATCCAAGTTCGACACGGAAATCATAAGCGGCCTGGCCAATGAGTCCCAGCGCCAGTAATAAAGCCAGTGAAATCCCTACCCAATCGTTTTTGCGCGGCGGTTTTTCAACGACCTCGTCGGTGAGCTCTTCGACAAACTGGACTTGCTGTGCCAGGGTCTTGCGCTCGGCTTCCAGTTCGGGAATGGTGGGAATGGGGGTGAGATCGGGTTCGTCAGTCTCGAACTCGGGGCCGATGGGCAGACTGAGCTGCCGGCTGGGTTCGTCGTCATGCAGATGTTTGCGCGCATCGAAGACGTCGTGACAATGCCCGCAGCGCACCAGACCGTCATGCGCATCGAGCTGCGCGTCGGTCACTTTGAAGCGGGTGCTGCATACGGGACATTTGGTTATTTCAGTCATTTTTTGACGCCTGACAGACAACACCATCCATCTTCCAACACGGCGGGCGCAAGGTCAAACCATTGTGCGTAAATGCGCATGACTTCCTCGGCCTGTTCGGCAAGGATGCCGGACAACACGATGCGGCCGCCTGTTTTTGTGGCGCCAGCCAAAAGTGGCGCCAAGGCGCGCAAAGGGTTGGTGAGGATATTGGCGACGACCACGTCATATTGGGCGAGCGCAATGCCCTCGGGCAGGAAGAAGTCGGCATGTACCTGGTTGGCGGTTGCGTTGTCGCGGCTGGCAACCACGGCCTGGGCATCCACATCCACGCCGATGGCGCTGCCCGCGCCCAGTTTCATGGCCGCGATGGCGAGGATGCCGGAGCCGCAACCGTAATCCAGCACAGTCTCACCGCCTTTGAGGTTGGCATCCAGCCAGCGCAGGCACAGGCGTGTCGTGGGATGGCTGCCGGTGCCGAAGGCGAGTCCGGGATCGAGCGCGATATTGATGGCTGAAGGGTCGGTTGGGGTATGCCAGGTTGGCACGATCCACAGGCGGTCGCTGATGCGGATGGGGTCAAACTGCGCCTGGGTGAGACGCACCCAATCGCTTTCTTCCAGTGTCTCGACACTATGTTCGGGGAGAGAGGAAATGCCCAGTTCGGCGCAGCAAGCTTGCAAAATGCCTGCAACATCGGCATCGCTTTCGAACAGGGCGTTGACGAGATTGTGTTGCCAGACTGAGGAAGTGGGTTCACCCGGTTCGCCGAAGATGGCCTGTTCGTCGGGCGTGTCGGCATCGGCATCCAGCATGTCGACGGAAAGTGCGCCGTGGGCCAGCAGTGCCTCGCTCAGCGCTTCGGCGTAAGCCGCCTCGGCGCGCACTGACAGCGTGAGCCAACTCATATGATCAGAAGCAACGTAGCGAGCGCAGCTGAGACAAGGCGGCCAATGGCGAAAAACCGGAGTTTACTGTGATGTAAATGAGGATTTTGAGCCATTGGTCAACGCAGTATCAGCAAGCGCAGTAGTTGCGCTTACTTGCCTTTCTTTTCGGCCAGCTTGTGTTCCAAATAATGGATGCTGGTGCCGCCGCGAACGAATGCGGCGTCATTCATCAACTCCTGGTGCAGCGGGATATTGGTGTTGATGCCTTCCACCACCATCTCGGACAGCGCAGTGCGCATGCGGGCGATGGCCTGGTCGCGCGTGTCGCCGTAAGCGATGATCTTGCCGATCATGGAGTCGTAATACGGCGGGATGAAGTAGTTGTTGTACACATGCGAATCGACGCGAATGCCGGGGCCGCCGGGCACATGCCAGTTGGTGATGCGTCCGGGCGACGGCACGAAAGTGTAAGGATGCTCGGCGTTGATGCGACACTCGACAGCATGGCCGCGTAACTGGACGTCCTTTTGGCGCAACGCCATCTTTTCGCCTGCAGCGATGCGAATCTGCATCTGCACAATGTCCACGCCGGTGATCATCTCGGTGACCGGGTGTTCCACCTGCACGCGCGTGTTCATTTCAATGAAATAAAACTCGTCGTTTTCGTACAGGAACTCGAAGGTGCCTGCTCCGCGATAACCGATCTTGCGGCAGGCTTCGGCACAACGCTCACCGATCTTGTCGCGCAGTTTTGCGTTGAGATGCGGGGCCGGTGCTTCCTCGATGATCTTCTGGTGACGGCGTTGCATGGAGCAGTCGCGCTCGCCCAGGAATACGGCATTACCGTGCTGGTCGGCCAGAATCTGGATCTCGATGTGGCGCGGGTTCTCCAGGAACTTCTCCATGTACACCATGGGATTGTTAAAGGCTGCCTGCGCTTCGGTCTTGGTCATGGTCACTGCGTTGAGCAGAGCCGCTTCGGTATGCACCACGCGCATGCCGCGTCCGCCGCCACCGCCCGAGGCCTTGATGATGACCGGGTAACCGATGAATTTGGCGATCTTCATGATCTCAACCGGGTCGTCCGGCAAAGCGCCGTCCACGCCGGGCACCACGGGCACGCCGGCTTTTTTCATGGCGTTCTTGGCGGAAACCTTGTCGCCCATCAGGCGGATGGTTTCGGCGCGAGGGCCAATGAAGACGAATCCGGATTTCTCGCAGCGTTCGGAGAAGTCTGCATTTTCCGAAAGAAAACCGTAACCGGGGTGGATAGCCTGTGCGTCGGTTACTTCCGCGGCGCTGATGATGGCGGGAACGTGCAGGTAGCTCTGACTGGAGGGAGCCGGTCCGATACACACGGACTCATCCGCCAGTTTTACGTACTTGGCTTCGGCATCGGCTTCGGAGTGCACGGCGACGGTCTTGATGCCCATTTCGCGGCAGGCGCGCTGGATACGCAGCGCGATTTCACCTCGATTGGCAATAAGGATTTTTTCAAACATAACGGGATTCTCCGGCGGTGCTGCTGTTCGGGTTTTGCGCGTAAATACGGCCATGGTGATTAGCCGATGATGAACAGCGGTTGGCCGAACTCGACTGCTTGGCCGTTCTCAACGAGGATGGCCTTGATCACACCGGTCTTGTCGGCTTCGATCTCGTTCAGCAGTTTCATCGCTTCGATGATGCAAATCGTGTCGCCTTCGTTCACGTTCTGGCCGACATCCACAAATGACTTGGCGCCGGGGGAGGGGGAGCGGTAGAAGCTGCCGACCATTGGCGATTTGACCACATGGCCTTCCGGCACAGCGGGCGCGGCAGGTGCTGCTGCGACAGCAGGCGCGGCTGCGGGGGCAGGCGCCGCTTGCGGAGCGGCAGCATAGTATTGCTGCATAGGCGCGGCGATAGAACTGGAACGGGAAATACGTACGTGCTCTTCACCCTCGGTCAGCTCCAGCTCGGCAATACCCGAATTTTCAACCAGCTCGATCAGTGTCTTCAGTTTGCGTAGATCCATTTTCAGCTCCTTACAGATTGTTGTTGTAGTGCAAATTGCAGTGCGAGTTCATATCCCGTCGCGCCCAGGCCGCTGATGACGCCGATAGCGATATCGGAGAAAAAGGATTCCTTGCGGAAAGCTTCGCGGGCGTGCACGTTGGAAAGATGTACTTCGATAAAAGGGATGGCAACCGCCGCCAGTGCATCGCGCAGGGAAACACTGGTATGGGTGAAAGCCGCCGGATTGATGATGATGAAGTCCGTGCCGTCGGTGCGCGCCTGCTGCACACGTTCGACCAGCGCCGCTTCCGCATTGCTTTGGAAGTGGGACAGCTTTGCGCCCTTCGCGCCAGCTAATGTCGCCAATTTGGCGTTAATTTCGTCCAACGTGACACGACCATACACATCCGGCTCACGTGTGCCGAGCAGGTTCAGGTTGGGTCCGTGCAGTACGAGGATGTTCTTCATGGGGGGCGGAGTTTGCCGAAAAAGGAAGAGATTGTCTACCTTTTCGACGAAGTTGCGAAAAAACAGCTGGTTAGCAGAGGGTTTGTGAACCTATGGAACGTTCAGGCTCAGACACCGTGGAAAAAGTAGGCGATCAAGACGATGCCCAGCGCGGCGACGGCCAGGTTGGTAAAAACGCCCGGATCGGTTCGATAGCCCTCGGGTATCTCGATCGGTTTCAGAGTGCGCAGCAATTGCTTGTATTGAACTGTGGAAAATACAGCCACGAATACCCCCAACAGGACGAATGCCAGCCCGGTCCAGAAGGAAATGCCGCGCTGCATGGGCATATTGTGCTGCGGCATCAGGATAGTGACGAACAGGCCGAAGCGCTCGATCACAAAGCCGAAAGCCATTAAAGAGAGGCTGGTGCGGTTCCAGGCAAGCAGGGTGCGCTCGGCGGCGAAGAAGACTCGGGGATCGTTTAGGTCAGACATTAATTCCTCCTTGGCTTAGCCGTTCGTGCTGTAGCGCAATACTTGTCCAGATTGCGCAGCCTGTATCGATCAGGCCGACCAGAAGCATGATGGGTGGCGCCTTTCCCGAAACAACCAGTGCAGCGAAAAACAGGATAAGGGGAAATCTTGCATAGGTTGTCCAGGCATAGAAATTCCTGGCGTTCTCACGGACAGACATGAAATAAAAGAACGCGAGTGCCCCGACAATATAGCCAAGTGTTGGTACCCAGGGGGCGGATATGTTTTCGAAGCCCAGCAGCAGAAAGACGGACGGCCAGAATAGTAGCGAGGCGCTGAGGATCGAGAGATAAACGGCAAATACTTTCATGCTTAGCGTACTGTCTTTCAAGATGATCTCCCTGGTCCTGGGTTGTCAGTCCGGCATTGATTGAAAATGGTTTTCCGGAATTCGGTATGCTTAAAGCCCCGCGTTCTTCAGCGACTGCAGGAATTGCGGCGCATCCTGGTAGCCGGTCACGCGGAAGTCGGCTTCTTCCTTGCCTTGTTTATCGAAAAACAGGGTCGCGGGCGGGCCAAACAGCTGGAAGCGCTGCAACAAGGCTTTGTCGTCCTCGCTGTTGGCAGTGACGTCGGCTTGCAGCAGCACGGTATTTTTCAGTCTGGCCTGTACTTCCGTATCACTGAAGGTAAAGCGATCCATCTCTTTGCACGATACGCACCAGTCTGCGTAGAAATCCAGCATCACGGTCTTGCCTTTGGCCTGGGCGATGCGGGCATCCAGTTCAGCTGCGTTCTTTACGCGTTCGAAGCGCAGGGTGGAAGGGGTTTCCGCGGTGGCGTGAACGATATTGCCAAGCGGACGCAGGATATCGCGCGCGCCGGACAGCGCGCCGATGAGGTAAGCCGCGCCGACCAGCAGGGTGAGTATGCCGACGCCTTTCCCAAACCGGCTTACACCATGCGCGTTAGGCGGCAATGTATCGAACGCATGCAGGTAGATCGCCGTGAAAATCAGCAATGCCGCCCATAGCAACATCTGCGCGCTCACTGGAATGACGGGCGAAACGATCCAGATCGCCATCGCCAGCATGATCACGCCGAAAGAACGTTTGACCGCTTCCATCCATGGACCGGTCTTGGGCAACAGTGCGCCCGCTGACGTACCGATGATCAGCAGCGGCACACCCATGCCCAGCCCCATGGCGTACAGTGCGGAGCCGCCCAGCAGGGCGTCGTGGGTTTGGCTTATATATACCAGAGCTCCGGCAAGCGGGGCAGCGACGCATGGGCCTATGATCAAGGCGGACAGCACGCCCATGCCGAACACGCCGGAAAGGTGGCCTCCGTGCAGTTTGTTACTAGTATCAGCCAGTTTGCTTTGCAGCGCAGTGGGTAGTTGCAGCTCATAGAGTCCGAACATGGACAACGACAGGATTGCGAACAGGGCAGCGGAGCTGCCCAGTACCCAGGTGGTCTGCAGATCGTTTGAAGCGAGCGCTCCGGTATAGCCAGCCACGACACCTGCAATGGTGTAAGTGATCGCCATGCCCTGCACATAGGCAAACGACAGAACGAAGGCATGTCGGTGGGTGATGTTGTGCCCGTGCCCAACGATGATACGCGAGAGGATGGGAATCATCGGGAACACGCAGGGCGTGAGGGACAGTAGCAGGCCTGCGCCGAAGAAGAACGATACGATTAGCCAGAAACTGCCTTGCTTGAACACTTTTGCGATCTGAGTGTTCTCATTTTCGTGAGAAGCAGTGACAGCAGGGGCGGGGGAATTGCAGACAAACTGCGCCAGTTCAACCGTGATCTGTTTTTCGATGGGCGGATAGCACAACCCGTCGTCGCTGCAGCCTTGATAGCTCGCATTCAATGTCAGCGGCCGTGCCGGATCGGCGTGTTCCAGCAAGATTTTCGCCTGGAACGACTGGTGGTATACCTCAATCAGGCCAAGGTTGGGGTCGCTCTTGGTGTCGCCTTTGGGCAACTCGATTCTGGCAATCCTGGCCTTTTTGTCTACGAGCGAAAAAATGAGCTTGTCGCGATACAAATAGTAACCCGGCGTCACCTTGAAATTGGCCAGCAGTGCGTTCTTGTCGCAGACCTCGACGCTTAATCCGAATGCCTGTTCGGCCGGCAGGAAGGTTGGCTTCTTGCTGCCGAAGGAGAGGAAATCGGCATGCGCCGCTGGCGCGATACACAGCAAAACGATCAACAGCAAACGACGCATCATGTTTTTTCAGTCCTTGTTTCGGTTACGACCCAGTTCAAATATTCCGGCAATCCGGCACCGACAGGCAGCGCGATGATCTCGGGCACTTCATAGGGATGCAGCTTGCGCAATTCTTTTTCCAACTGCGGATAGGCAGCGCGCGTGGTCTTGATAAGCAACGGCACTTCAGTGGCGTGTTCGAGCTTGCCTTGCCAGCGATAGACCGATGCGCATTCGGCCAGAATGTTCACGCAGGCCGCGACGCTCACTGTGACCAGGGCTTCGGCGATGCGTTCCGCAGTAGCCCTGTCGGGAACATTGGTGATGACCACGAAGACTTCCTGATCGTTCATCGTGCCCCCGCTCTGGCGCAGCGCACACCCAGTTGCAGCAATTCATCCCACACGTCGCCCTGGCGCAAACCCTTGATCAGCCGGTCGATCAGTGCGGCCTGGCGCAGGGCGCGTTCGGCGAAGGTCGGCGTGAAGCGGCGGACTGCACGTTCCACCAGCTTTTGTCTTATGCCCCACACGCGTGCATCGCGCAAAGCGCCGGAAAGATTGCCATTCTGTTGCATGGCACGCGATACTTTGGCCAGCGTGCGGATATCTTCCGCGACGGCCCACAAAATCAAAACGGTTGCAGTGCCTTCGGCGCGCAAACCGTCGAGAATACGCGCGTAACGCTCGGTATCGCCCGCCAGCATCGCCTCGGATAGCTTGAACACGTCGTAACGCGCCACATCCATCACCGAATCCTTGACCTGGTCGAACGACAGCGGTCCCGCTGGAAACAGCAGCGCGAGTTTTTGAATTTCCTGGAATGCGGCAAGCAGATTGCCTTCCACGCGCTGGGCCAGGAAGGCCAGCGTGTCCGCATCGGCAGATTGACCCTGACGTTTCATGCGCGCGGCGATCCAGGCAGGCAGAGCCGCCAGTGAAACCTCGTCGGCACTGATGACGGTGGCATGCTGTTCCAGTGCCGTGAACCACTTGCTTTTCAGGGCCGTGCCGTCCAGGCGCGGCAGCGAGATCAGCGTAAGCGTATCCGCGTTCAGGCTTTCGCAGTGTTCCTGCAGTGCCTGTGCGCCTTCCACGCCGGGCTTGCCGGAAGGAATGCGCAGATCGATTATTTTTCGCGAGGAGAACAGCGACATGCTTTGCGCGCTGTTGCGCAACTCCGCCCACTTGAAGCCCTGTTCGGCGATCAGTGTTTCGCGCTCACTGTAACCCGCCTCACGTGCGGCGGTGCGAATGGCATCGGCAGCTTCAATGGCAAGCAGCAGCGCTTCGCCGTGGATGACATACAGCGAGCCCAGTCCTTTGGACAGATGCAGCGGCAGGTCTTCGGTCGAGATTCTCAATGGCGCCTCTATAAACTCATTATTCGGGCGAATCGCCGCGTCGCGTGCTCGCTCGCTCCTCGCCTACCAATTGCGGTATGTCTCGTCCCTCGCTGCGCGGCTCCTTGCGCTTCATCCCGAAAAATGAATTCTAGAGGTGCCATAGTATTACAGTTGCGGTTTTGCTCGGTACAGGCGGCGCACGGCCTGTCCTACGGCATCGCTGCGCATATCCTTATAGAGCAACGTTTCTTCCTGCTCCTTGGCGAGTACCTGCGTATCGTCATAAGTCATGATGCGTGACAGCGAAATCTCTTCGGGGGGCAGCCAGTCGTTTTGCTGGTTGTCGTAAGCGCGTAAGGAGACGTTGTAAAACAACTGGAATTCCTGCACGCGCCCGGCGCCGGAAAGCGAAAGGATTTGCTTGACTGTATGTTCAGAGACGATTTCCAGCACCAGATCGGCAGTATCGGGCGTAGCGGCCAAATTGATCTTGTTGGTTTTCAGTGTGTGGCGCAGATCGACGACGAAGGGCGTTTCTCCTGGTGCTTTCAGATACAGCGACTTGAATGCGAATTGAACGTCACTGAGGTTGCTGCCGCGCAAGTGGTAGCCGCAGGCTGCAAGTACCAGCACCATAAGCAACAAAATAGCACGCATCGCATTTGTCATCAGATCACCACATTGATCAGGCGGCCCGGCACGACGATGACCTTCTTCGCCGTTCCACCCGCCAGTTGTTTTTGTACCGCTTCGTGCGCCAGCGCTGCCTGCTCGATGGCGGCCTTGTCGGCATTTGCGGCTACGCGCAAATTGCCGCGCAGCTTGCCGTTTACCTGGATTACCAGCTCGATCTCGTCCTGTACCAGCGCTGCCTCCAGCGGTTCCGGCCACTGTGCGGTGAGGATGTCGTCACCGTAACCGAGGTCCTGCCACAGGGCATGCGCGATGTGCGGCGTGATCGGCGACAGCAGGCGCAACAGAATGGACAGCGCTTCGGCCACCACTGACCTGCATTCCGCATCCTTGCCTGACTTGTCCAGTGCATTGAGCATCTTCATCGCGGCCGAAACCACGGTGTTGAACTGGAAACGTCCGAGATCATAGTTGGCCTGACGCAGCGCAAGGTGAATCTCGCGGCGCAGCGTCTTGGCTTCGTTGGAAAGATTCGCCAAATCGCCAGCCTGTTTGCCGATGCCGTCGAATTCGACGGCGAACGCCCACAGGCGCTTGAGGAAGCGGTGTGCGCCTTCCACACCGGAATCGGCCCATTCGAGAGTCTGTTCCGGCGGTGCGGCAAACATCATGAACAGGCGCGCGGTATCGGCGCCGTACTGTTCGATCAGTGCTTGCGGATCCACGCCGTTTAGCTTGGATTTCGACATGGTGCCTATGCCCTGATAGTCCACCGCAGCGCCGTCCGCCAGGCATTTGGCGCCGGTGATGTGACCGGTTTCATCTTTTATAGGCTCGATTTCCTCGGGTGCGAAATAGCGGATGCCGCCCTTGTCTGTTTTGCGCGAATAGATGTGGTTGAGCACCATGCCTTGCGTGAGCAGGTTGGCGAACGGTTCATCAATGGTTTGCTCCGCGCTACGCGCGCCGTTTGTCCCCTCGCCCCCAGGGAGAGGGTTAGGGTGAGGGAGCGCTCCCGGCAATCCAACATCTCGCATTACTTTCCACCAGAAACGCGAATACAGCAGGTGCAAAATCGCGTGCTCGATGCCACCGATGTACTGATCCACCGGCATCCAGTGGTTGGTTTCACTGTCCACCATCGCGTCTTTTCTGAATCCGTCGGCCCCGACACTGGAACAATATCGCGCGTAATACCAGCTCGAATCGACGAAGGTGTCCATCGTGTCGGTCTCGCGCTTGGCGGGCTTGCCGCATTTCGGACATGGGCAATTCAGGAAATCGGCGCGCTTGAGCAGCGGGTTGCCGCTGCCGTCCGGTACGCAATCCTCGGGCAGCACTACCGGGAGTTGATCGTCCGGCACCGGCACGTCGCCACAAGTGTCGCAGTGGATGATGGGAATCGGACAGCCCCAGTAACGCTGGCGCGATACGCCCCAGTCGCGCAGACGCCATTGCACCTGCTTGTCGCCGAGATCCTTTGCTTTCAGGTCGGCGGCGATGGCATCCACGGCCTGTTGATAATTCATGCCGTCGTATTTGCCGGAATTGACGCAGATGCCGACCTCTTTGTCGGCGTACCACTCCTGCCATGCGTCGGTGGAGAAAGTCTTACCCGGGATATCGATGCTCTGAGTGATCGTCAGCTTGTATTTTTTCGCGAAACCGAAATCGCGCTCGTCATGTGCAGGAACGGCCATCACCGCGCCTTCGCCATAGCCCATCAGCACATAGTTGCCGACCCACACCGGCACCTGTTCGCCAGTCAGCGGGTGAGTGACTTTCAGTCCCGTGTCCACGCCTTCCTTCTCCATGGTGGCCATGTCGGCTTCCATTACCGACACATGCTTGCACTTCTCGACGAAGGCGGCGACATCCTTGTTGCTCTTCGCAGCGTGCGCGGCCAGCGGATGTTCGGCAGCAACGGCGACGAAGGTGACACCCATGATGGTGTCGGCACGTGTGGTGTACACCCATAACAAGCCGGTAGCCGGTAGCGTGTAGCCGGTAGCTGCCTGGTCGCCTGCGGCGGGTAACTTGTATGGAAACGCGAAGCGTACGCCGTGGCTCTTGCCTATCCAGTTGGCCTGCATGGTCTTCACGCGCTCGGGCCAGCCCGGCAGCTTGTCGAGGTCGGCCAGCAGTTCATCCGCGTACTGGGTGATGCCGAAGTAGTAGCCGGGGATCTCGCGCTTTTCCACCAGCGCGCCGGTGCGCCAGCCGCGCCCGTCGATCACCTGTTCGTTGGCCAGCACGGTCTGGTCCACCGGGTCCCAGTTCACCACTTGTGTCTTCTTGTAGGCGACGCCTTTTTCCAGCATGCGCAGAAACAGCCACTGGTTCCACTTGTAATAGTCGGGCTGGCAGGTGGCGATCTCGCGCGTCCAGTCAATGCCCAGCCCCAGCGACTGGAGCTGCTTCTTCATGTAGGCGATGTTGTCGTAAGTCCACTTGGCGGGCGGCACCTTGTTCTGGATGGCGGCGTTCTCGGCGGGCAGGCCGAAGGCATCCCAGCCCATGGGTTGCAGCACGCTGTAGCCGCGCATCTTGTGCCAACGGGTCAGCACATCGCCGATGGTGTAGTTGCGCACGTGGCCCATGTGCAGCTTGCCGGAAGGGTAGGGGAACATGGACAGGCAGTAGTACTTGGGCTTGCCGGATTCCCTCACAGCGCGGAAGGTTTGCTGTTTGTCCCAATGTTGCTGGGCGGAAGCTTCGATGTCTTTGGGCGAATAGTTTTGTTGCATGATGAAAGTGGTTATTAGGTGCCGTGCAAAAGAGGCTGACATTATATCGGTAATGGGCATTAACACGGCGTCCTGTTAGCGGCATCGGGGGGGTTCTGCTAAAATCGGTATCCAAAATTCAATCATATTCTTCAGGAGAGTGGCTCATGTCCCTTAAGCATCCCGTTATTGCCGTCACCGGCTCGTCCGGCGCCGGTACCACCACCGTCAAGCAGGCGTTCGAGAACATCTTTCGGCGCGAAGACATCAAAGCTGCCGTCGTTGAAGGCGACAGCCTGCACAAGCTGAATCGTGTGGAATTTCGCGCTGCGGTCGTCGAAGCGACCAAAGCCGGCAATAATCATTTCAGTCACTTCGGTCCCGAGTCCAATCACTTTGACAAGATCGAAGAAATGTTCAAGGTCTATGGCGAAACCGGCATGTGCAAACGCCGTTTCTACGTGCATAGCGAGGAAGAAGCGGAGTTGCACAACAAGCACTTCGGCAAGACCGATCTGGTTCCGGGCGTGTTTACGCCGTGGGAATCCATCGAAGCGAATTCCGATCTGCTGTTCTACGAGGGTTTGCACGGGCTGGCGATGGATGGCGACATCGATGCGGGCAAGTACGTGGACCTGGGTATCGGCGTGGTACCGGTGGTCAACCTCGAATGGATCCAGAAGATCCATCGCGACAAGAAGGAACGCGGCTATTCCGCCGAAGCGACGGTGGACACCATCCTGCGCCGTATGCCGGACTACGTGAAATACATCACCCCGCAATTTTCGCGCACGCACATCAACTTCCAGCGCATCGCCACGGTGGATACCTCCAATCCGTTCATCGCCCGCGACATTCCAACGCCGGACGAAAGCTTCGTGGTCATCCGTTTCAGCAACCCCAAGGGGGTGAACTTCCCGTATTACTTGCAAATGATCCCCAACTCATTCATGTCCCGCGCCAATACGCTGGTCACGCCCGGCGGCAAGATGAGTCACGCGATGGAAATCATCCTTGCACCCATCATGCATGAGATGATCGAGAACAAGAAGAAGCAAAAATAAACAACAAGAAGAAGCATGCAACAGGACGGGGAAGCGCAATGCTTCCCCGTTTTTATTTTTGTCGGGTAAAGAACAAAACAGAAAATTGATTTAGTCAGGTTGCTACGCCACAATGAATCCATTAACAGCGGATATGGAGTCATGATGGCTGAATCAGATTTCGATGGGATCAAGAAGCAAGTACGCCAATTCGTGGTCGAGCGCGATTGGGACCAGTTCCATTCGCCCAAGAATCTGTCCATGGCGCTTATCGTCGAGGCCGCAGAGTTGGTCGAACATTTCCAGTGGCTGACAGAGGAGCAAAGCTGCAACCTGTCCCCTGAAAAACTCGCCGAAGTCGAACTGGAACTGGCGGATATCCAGGTTTATCTCATCAGCCTGGCGGAAAAGCTGAAGCTGGACTTGGTGGTCGCGGTAGATAAAAAGCTGGTTCTGAACGCCAAGAAGTATCCGGCGGACAAAGTACGGGGTAGCTCAATATAGTATTCGGAATAAAAGCCGGATTCGTTAACGGTTTCGTTACTTGCCGAGATGGTCGGTGCGATAGCGTTTGCACGAGCCGAATCGAATGACGAGACCTCGGGTCGAATCTTTGAAGCAGTTCGTACCAATATCAAGGCACGTACCGGCCTGGCTATGTACAAATATGCCATGAACTGGAATCAACACTTTAAGAGGACATTTGCATGGTGGAAAAAACTGACGGCGAGCTGCTTTATCTGGAGGATATTCAAGTCGGACAAAAATTCGGCAGTGCCAGCTACGCTGTGGACGAAGCGCAAATCAAGGCTTTTGCCATCCAGTTCGATCCGCAACCCTTTCACCTTGATGAGCAAGCTGCCCGCGACAGTTTGTTTGGCGGACTTGCCGCCAGCGGATGGCATACCGCCGCTATCACCATGCGGCTAATCGTTACCGGCAGCGCGCGCTTTGCAGGCGGTGTTATTGGAGCCGGATGTGAACTCAGTTGGCCCATACCCACACGCCCCGGCGATGTTCTGAGTGTTGACAGTGAAGTGCTACAAGTTTCGGCTTCGCGCTCGCGTCCCGATCGCGGCATCGTGACCATCCGCAACAAGACGCACAATCAAGCCGGTGAGGTTGTGCAGGTAATGACTGCCAAGCTTGTCGTTTTTCGACGGCCTGTCGCTAGACCCAAGAATTAGGCGAAAAGAAAGGAGATCGCAATGAAAAATATTATCGTCCTAATCGGTGCCGGATCGATCGGTCAGGCAATTGCACGGCGGGTAAGCGCTGGCAAGCACCTGTTGTTGGCTGATCTGCGCCAGGATAACCTTGATGCAGCTGCCAAAATTCTCAGCGACGCCGGTTTCGAGGTGAGCACCGCTATCGTCGATGTCTCCTCGCGCCAGTCGGTGCATGCGCTCGTCGAAACAGCCACGGCAATTGGCAGCGTCACCGGAGTCATCCATGCCGCTGGTGTCTCTCCCAGTCAGGCATCGCCGGCAGCTATCCTGAAGGTCGATCTGTATGGCACCGCGCTTGTGCTCGAGGAATTCGGCAACGTTATCGCGCACGGCGGAGCGGGTGTGGTCATTTCTTCGCAGTCCGGGCACCGTCTTCCGGCGCTAACACCCGAGCAAGACAAGGCGCTGGCGACTACGCCTGCCGACGAGTTGCTCGCACTCCCCATGCTCCAACCGGACAAAGTAACCGACCCGCTCAATGCCTACCAGATATCCAAGCGCGGAAACTCTCTGCGGGTGATGGCCGAGGCTGTGCAGTGGGGAAAGCGCGGCGCGCGGGTCAACACGATCAGCCCCGGCATCATCTTCACACCTCTCGCCAGGGATGAACTAACTGGCCCGCGCGGTGCGGGTTACCGGCGCATGATCGAGCTGTCCCCAGCCGGGCGCGGCGGAACGCCGGATGAGGTGGGGGTCGTTGGCGCTCTGTTGATGGGGTCGGACGGAACGTTTATCACCGGCAGCGATTTCCTCATGGATGGCGGGGTCACGGCTGCATACTGGTACGGAGAGCTGGCCCCGAAATAATTGTATTGCAAGCGCTGCAGGGAAAAGTCGAAACTCGGTGAGTTGATCATTCCTGGCGAACGGCTGTGGGATAATCACACCATGAATCCCACTCTGCTTTCCGGTCTCAATCCCGAACAACGTGCCGCCGTCGAACTTCCCGCTCAATCCGCGCTGATCCTTGCCGGTGCGGGCAGCGGCAAGACGCGTGTGCTCACTACGCGCATCGCTTACCTCATTAGCACCGGCCAAGTCAGTCCGCACGGCATCCTTGCGGTGACCTTTACCAACAAGGCGGCCAAGGAGATGGTGACGCGGCTGTCGGCGATGCTGCCCATCAATACGCGCGGCATGTGGATAGGCACTTTCCACGGCCTGTGCAACCGCATGCTGCGCGCGCATTTCCGCGAGGCGAATCTGCCGCAGACCTTCCAGATTCTCGATTCCGGCGACCAGCTTTCCGCCATCAAGCGCCTGATGAAGGCGATGAACGTGGACGACGAGAAATATCCACCGCGCGAGATGCAGAACTTCATTAGCGGCAGCAAGGAGCAGGGCCTGCGCGCTTCGGGGGTGGAAGCCTACGATCCCTATACGCGGCGCAAGGTGGAAGTGTTCGCCGAATACGACGCACAATGCCAGCGCGAAGGCGTGGTGGATTTTTCCGAATTGCTGCTGCGCTGCTACGAGTTGCTGTCGCGCAACCAGCAACTGCGCGAGCACTACCAGGAACGCTTCAAGCACATTCTGGTGGACGAGTTTCAGGATACCAACCCGCTGCAATATCGCTGGCTGAAACTATTGGCAGGTGCAAACAACGCTCTCTTTGCAGTGGGCGACGACGACCAGTCCATCTACGCCTTCCGCGGCGCAAACGTCGGCAATATGCAGGAGTTGCTGCGCGACTTTCACGTTCAGAGCGTCATCAAGCTGGAGCAGAACTATCGCTCGCACGGCAACATCCTCGACGCCGCCAATGCGCTCATCAGCAACAACCGCAACCGGCTTGGCAAAAATCTGTGGACGTCCGAAAGCGGCGGCGAGCAGTTGCGCGTGTATGAGGCCGAGACGGATGTGGACGAGGCGAAATTCATTGTGGACGAGATTCAGGAGTTGCAAAAGGACGGGGTGCATCTCACCGAGATGGCCCTGCTCTACCGCTCCAACGCGCAGTCGCGGGTGCTGGAACATGCCCTGGTGTCGGCGGGACTGTCGTATCGCGTGTATGGCGGTTTGCGCTTCTTCGAGCGGCAGGAGGTCAAGCACACGATGGCTTACCTGCGTCTGATGGAAAACACGGACGACGACAACTCGCTGCTGCGCATCATCAATTTTCCTACACGCGGCATAGGCGCGCGCAGTATCGAGCAATTGCAGGAAGTGGCGCGGGTCAATAACACTACGCTGTGGGACGCGGCGGCTCGCGCCGGCGGCAAAGTCACTGCCTTTGTCGGGTTGATCGAAGCGCTGCGCAGTGGCACTGCCGGTTTGCCGTTGCCTGAGATCGTGGATCACGTGCTGCAGCACAGCGGATTGGTGGATCACTACAAAAATGAGACGGGTGCGAAGAAACGCGAAGCTGAAGAGCGGCTGGAGAACCTGAACGAACTGATCAATGCCGCGACGATGTTCGTGCATGAGAATGAAGATGACAGCCTGACAGCATTCCTGACTCACGCCTCGCTGGAATCGGGAGAGCACCAGGCGGGAGACAGCGACGATGCACTGCATCTGATGACGGTGCATGCCGCAAAAGGCCTGGAGTTCCACACCGTGTTCATTACCGGGTTGGAAGAGGATCTGTTTCCGCACCAGAACAGCCAGAACGTGGACGGTGGTCTGGATGAAGAGCGCCGCCTGATGTATGTGGCGATCACCCGCGCCCGACGACGTTTGTATCTCACCTTTGCGCAAAGGCGCATGCTGCACGGGCAAACGCACTACGGTCGGGTGTCGAGTTTCCTGCGCGAGTTGCCGGAAGCGTTGTTGCAGTGGATCACGCCGCGTTTCAGCGCCCCCAGAACGTTTGCGACAAGCAGTTATGAGACGCACAGCTACGTCAACGCGTTCGCAGCAAGTCCGGCTGCGCCAACGCCGCATGTTTCGCCCGATTCGATGTGGCGCATCGGCCAGCGTGTGTTCCACCAGAAATTCGGCGAGGGCGTAGTGACGGATACCGAAGGCGGCGGCAACGAGGGTCGCGTGCAGGTCAATTTCAAACGCGCGGGCAGCAAGTGGCTCGCGCTCGAATATGCCAAGCTTACCGCCATCTGATGCAGTGCTGGATGAGCGCTTGCGGCTCATCGTGGAAAGCTACCTGCGGCTTACCGGCAAAGCGTTGATCGACAACGCGCCTTCAGACATCGTTTCGCTACGTGTTGCCGTGTGGAATGCGCCGCGTGCCATTGTGGCGCACGGTACCGAGGACGATCCAATCTTCTTTTATGGCAATCGCCTCGCGCTGCAATTGTTCGAGATGAGTTTCGACGAGTTTGCCCGACTGCTATCGCGCCTCTCTGCCGAGCCGCTGTCACAGGACGCGCGCGTGAAACTACTGGAAAAAGTCACGCAGCAGGGTTATGTGGATGGCTATTCCGGCATGCGCATTGCCAGCAGCGGCAAACGCTTCATGATCGTAGACACTACTGTATGGAACTTGCTGGACACGGCGGGTGTCCGGCATGGACAGGCCGCCGTGTTCGTTGTGCAGCCCTGAATCAGGCGCTCGGAGGAAACTGAGTCGCCAGCTTGTCCGGCACTTCGCGTTTGACAGCCAGCGCCGACCCGCCGAATTCCATCACGGCGGTGACCATTACCATGATCAATGTAGGCATCAGGGCGATGCGCGTAAGCGCGGTCCAGAGAATGTGGCGCATGTTGTGATCACTCAAGGTCATGCTGATTAACCATGCAACGAAGATCAGCGCTGCCGTAAGCGCATAACCGATCAGCAGCAACCGAGCCCGTGACGCAGCCAGTTTCCAGTGCATGTCCACGAACCAGGTGGAGGTCTTTTTGCTGCGCAGGTAGATGTAGCCGAGCAGACCGAGGGAACACAGCAACGGTACCAGCAACCCCACCAGGCCGGCCTTCAGCGCCAGCACCGCCGGCGTCATCATCAGATCGAACAGGAACAGGCCCGAGACGAACAGGTTGTGCGGAGCTTGCGCCTGTCGGACTTCGGCATTGGTTGCGTTTTCATATTTCATGGTGAAACCTCCGGATTGTGTGGAACTGGGTCGGTCGCGGCAAGTTCATGCGCGAAAGGAAAGATGTTGCGGTAGCTCACGTAGAGCGACGTCAGGCCGAGCGGCAGCAATACGATCAGGCCGATACCGAAGGGCAGTATGGCAAGCACCAGTGCGATAACCTGCAAGATGAGGTTGTACACGGTATACGGAATGAGGTTGCGCAGGGAGCCGAACAGGCTGGCGCGCACCGCATCCACGGGCCGCAGGTCATTAAAAAATACCAGCATAGGCGCGTACTGGAATGCCAGCATGAGCACGCAAACCAGGAAAAACCCAACCATCAGGCTGAAAACAACATCCGATCCGGCCGTCGACATGGCATTCATCAGTATCTGCGGATCGTTGGCGGCATTGACTTGTTCCAGCAGGGCGCGGAAATCATCACCACCGACCATGACCATCGCCATTGAGGAAAGCAGCATGCCCAGCATCAGGAAACCGCCGAGCGCAGCCAGATGGGCCGTGTGCTTCCGGAAACCTTCGAACAGATGCTTGAACTCGACTGCTTCCTCTTCTTCCAGCGCACGGCAAACGCGCATATAACCGGCCATGACGACCGGCATCAGCATTATCGCGAGCAGCGGCCCGAGCACCGGCATGCTGAGGGCGGTGAACATGAACAAGGCGCAGATCAGCGCGAGCGTGACGGACATCAGCGGGTTGCGCATGATGAGCTGGTAGCCCTGTTTTACCCAGGTCCAGCCGCGTACGGCGTTCAGTTTTCTTATTTCCATAACAATTTCAATTCGTGACCGGAAAGGACGGCGTGGAGGCGTGCTGCACAATCAGGCATTGGTGCCGGTTTAAGCAGTTGCGTCGGCGGCATCGGTTGAGGGCGGGAAAATGTCGCAGTAGCTTGCATAAAGCGAAGTAAAAATGACGGGCAACAATACCAGCCAGCCAAGAAACACCGGGATAGAGGCCAATACGGCAAGGAGTATCAGGACGAGCCCGTACACCAGCATCGGACCGACGTTTGCCATGAATCCGCGCAGGCTGAGTCTGAGCGCCTCGACGGGAGCCACATTGTGGAAGTAGACCAGCATGGGTGCGAACTGCATCGCCATGATCAGAATACTGAACAACACCAGCCCGAGCAGAATGGCAAAACCAGCCCCAGCAAATGCCTGCATGACTACCATGGGGTCCTCCGGCTGTTGCCCGCTGATCAGGATGCCGACCAGCGTGGCGCCGCCAACTGACATCATCGCGCCGAGGATCAGCAATTGCGTGACCAGGGAAATGCCGCCCAACATGACCAATTGCGAAGTATGTTGCTTGAAGCCGTTAAACAAGTGCGCGATTTCCAGTTCCTCGTCTTTTTCCACGGCACGGCAACCGGTCATCAATCCGGCGACTACCGCCGGCATCAGCAGGCTGGAAAGAATATCGCCGGCGACGGGAATGGCAGACAAAAGGGCGCCGGCGAAAAAGCAGATCACGATCAAGGCGACCCACAGCAGTGGCGCTTTCATGAACAGCGCATAGCCCTGCTTGATCCATTGCCAGCCGCTTGCTGCATTCAGTTTCTTGATTTCCATTTGATCCTTATGCCTTTATCCGGACAGTCTGTTCCATTGTAATGTGATTTTTGGATATCCGCTCAAAGTGTGCGCCGCTCATGTGCCCGAATCAACTTGTCGCTGCCCGGCAAATGCCATAAGAAACAGCGCACGCAAACCGGTTTGCGCTTAGCCGAAAATAATTCGGAGATGGTAGAATCCGCGCTTCGCGGCGCACCGCCCTAGCTAATTATGGAGTCTTTCCGTGCAACTCGTTTGTCTTGACCTTGAAGGTGTCCTCGTTCCGGAGATCTGGATCGAATTTTCACAACGTACCGGCATTCCCGAATTGCGCCGCACTACTCGCGATGAGCCGGATTATGACAAGCTGATGAAATACCGGCTGGATATCCTGAAGCAGCACAAGCTTGGCTTGCCCGACATCCAGAAAGTGATTTCGGAGATGGGGCCGATGGCCGGTGCCAAGGATTTTCTCGACGATCTGCGCCAGCGCTTCCAGGTCATCATCCTGTCCGACACTTTTTATGAATTTGCCATGCCGCTGATGCGCCAACTGGGCATGCCGACGCTTTTTTGCCACAAGCTGGAAGCGGATGCCAACGGCATTCTGGTCAATTACCACCTGCGCATGCCTAACCAGAAATTCGAATCGGTGAAACGCTTCAAGGAACTGAAGTTCAAGACGATTGCTGCCGGCGACTCATACAACGACACGGCCATGCTGGGCGAAGCGCATGCCGGCATTTTGTTTCATCCGCCGGAGAATGTCATAAGGGAATTTCCGCAGTTTCCGGTCACCCGGAGTTATGCGGAACTCGATGCGGAAATCCGCAAGGCCAGCGCGAGAATTTAAACAATACCCTGCTGGCTCAGAGTTACAGCCAGACGGGCTGTTTTGTCTCGATGTGATTTTGCAGGATGCGCTTGAAAGGCTCGGGGTTGCGCGGCACAACCAGTTCCCCGTCGCGCGGCAGGTGCAGGTCGTACAGGCGTGAAATCCAGAAACGTAGTGCCGCCACGCGCAATGCCTGCGGCCAGGCTTCAGCTTCTTTCCCGGTGAACGGGCGCACCGCATGGTAGGCATTCAACAGGGCACGCGTGCGTTCTTCATCCAGTTTGCCGTCACTGCCCATGCACCAGTCGTTGACGGTGATGGCGACGTCATATAGCAGGCTGCCGGTGCAGGCGAAATAGAAATCGACCAGGCCGCCGACGCGATCGCCCTCCATCAACACGTTATCCTTGAACAGGTCGGCATGAATCGCGCCGCGCGGAATATCCAGCAACGGCTGCTTGGCATGAAGCTCGACTTCGCTTTCCAGCAGCGCGGCATCCTGCGGCGGCAGGAATTTCTTGACCTGTTGCGAAGCGTAAAAGCGCCAGGCCGCGCCGCGGGGGGTAAGCATCTGCTCGTCGAAGCTCTGGCCGGCGCTGTGCATCTGCCCCAGCATGGTTCCCATGGCCGCGCATTGTGCCGCACTCGGCTGGGTGATGGATTTGCCGGGAAGGCGGCTGACGATACAAGCCGGTTTGCCGTTCAGTTCGCCGAGAAAGTTGTTCTGGAGATTGGCGACGGGCGCCGGGCAGGGAATGCCGTGTCCCGCAAGGTGCGCCATCAGGTTGAGAAAGAACGGCAGCTCTATTGGCGTGAGCTTCTCGAACAGGGTCAGCACATAGCGACCGCTGTCGGTAGTGACGAAATAATTGGTGTTCTCGATTCCTTCGGAGACGCCCTGCAGTTCGATCAGTTCACCCAGGGAATAGTTGGTGAGCCAGGCGGCGAGGTCTGCCTCGGAAACGTTGGTGAATACTGCCATCGGTCTCGATTCAGAAGCGTTTAATTACCCAGCGCGGCACGCGCAGGCCGGAATCGAGTCTTTCCTGGCGCGAGAATTTGCCGTCGCCGAGATCGTCGACCAGGTAGTAGGGAGGCCCGACTTTCGGGATGATCTTGATCATGTACAGTTTGCCGCCAGCACGGTATTCCTCAACCGTTTGTTCGGTCTGTTTGATGATGGTCACTTGCGGTTCGTCATTGGAATCGTCCGCCGACATCGGTGGCGGAGGAGGGGCATCAGCCTTGGCAGGCGCCTCCGGCTGTGCTGCATAGGCACCAAGGCTCAGGCAGGTAAAGGCAGCAAATAGAATAGGGCGCATGATGGTTACCATTTGGAAAGTGAGCGGAGTCTAACTGATACTGGTCAAAGATTAAGCTGCATCTCGCGCTCAGCCTCGGAAGGCTCGAAACCGCGCGTCTCATAATGTTTGAATATGGCAGCGACCACTTGTTCCGGTTCGTCGATGACCTGAATCAGGTCCATGTCGCTGGCCGCGATCATGTTTTCCGCCAACAGGCTGGTCTTGAACCATTCCACCATGCCTCCCCAGAACTTGCTGCCGACCAGGATGATAGGCATCTTGCGTGTCTTGCCCGTCTGCACCAGTGTCAACGCCTCCATCAACTCGTCCATGGTGCCAAAGCCGCCGGGCATCACCACGTAGGCGCTGGCGAACTTGACGAACATCACCTTGCGCGTGAAGAAGTGATGGAAGGTCTGGCTGACGTTCTGGTAGGGATTGGTGTGTTGCTCGTGCGGCAACTGGATGTTGAGGCCCACACTGGCCGACTTGCCGTAGAACGCGCCCTTGTTGGCCGCTTCCATCACGCCGGGACCGCCGCCGGAGATCACCGCAAATCCGGCATCGGACAAAAGCCGCGAGATTTCTTCGGTAAGTTTGTAATAGGGGTGATCGTGCGGGGTACGCGCACTGCCGAAGATGCTGACGGCCGGGTGGATGTCGCGCAGGCGTTCGGTCGCCGACACGAATTCTGACATAATGCCGAATACCCGCCAGGACTCCTTCGATTGCATCAACTCGGGCGACTGCATGGGCGGAAGTTTCATATCGTTGTTCATCTCGGACCTCAAAGAATGAAGACATTGTTGTTGGTAGACGGCTCGTCCTATCTGTATCGCGCTTTCCATGCCATGCCGGACTTGCGCAGCCCCAAGGGCGAACCGACCGGTGCGATTTACGGCGTACTCAACATGCTGCGCCGCTTGCGTACCGATTACCCGGCTGATTATAGCGCCTGCGTGTTCGACGCAAAGGGCAAAACGTTCCGCGACGACTGGTATCCCGAATACAAGGCCAACCGTCCATCCATGCCGGACGATCTGCGCCTGCAAATCGAACCCCTGCACGAAGTCGTGGCTGCGGCTGGCTGGAATATCCTGATGATCGACGGGGTCGAAGCCGACGACGTCATCGGCACCCTCACGCACCAGGCATCGCAACACGGTGCGCGCTGCATCGTCTCCACCGGCGACAAGGACCTCACGCAACTGGTCAACCCGCATGTCACGCTGGTCAATACCATGAGCAACGAAGTGCTGGATGAAGCAGGTGTACTGGCCAAATTCGGCGTGCCACCCGAACGTATTGTGGACTACCTGACGCTGGTTGGCGATACAGTGGATAACGTACCCGGTGTGAACAAATGCGGGCCCAAGACCGCGGTGAAATGGCTCACCGAATACGGTACGCTGGATCACCTGATTGCCAATGCCGACAAAGTGGGCGGCGTAGTCGGCGAAAATTTGCGCGCAGCGCTGGATTGGCTGCCGCAGGGCCGCAGGTTGGTCACAGTGAAATGCGATGTTCCTTTGGACAAAAAGTTCGACGAACTTGCCGCCCCGGCCGCGGACGACGTGAAGATGCGCGAGTTGTTCGAGCGCTTCGGCTTCAAGAGCTGGCTGCGCGAGGTGAGTCACCCCTCGCCCGCGGGCGGGAGAGGGGCAGGGGGTGAGGGGCTTTCGGACGGAGCGGCAGATGGTCAATCATCCCTCACCCCAGCCCTCTCCCGCCCGCGGGCGAGGGAGCAGGAGCAGCGGCAATTCGAGCAGGTCTCATTGCCTTCCACAGTCAACGACACCTCCAACTACGAAGCCATCCTCACCGATTCCCAGCTTGATGCCTGGCTGGAAAAACTGATGGCCGCTCCGCTGGTGAGCATCGACACCGAAACCACCAGCCTCGACACCATGACTGCGCAACTGGTCGGCATCTCCTTCAGCATCGAAGCGCATCAGGCCGTGTACATGCCGCTGGCACACCACTACCCCGGCGCACCGGATCAACTCAATCGCGAACATGCGCTGAAAAAACTCAAGCACTGGCTGGAAAGCCCGGCGCACAAAAAGCTGGGGCAGAACCTCAAATACGACGAACATATCTTCGCCAACCACGGCATCGCACTGCGCGGCATTGCCGAAGACACTTTGCTGCAATCCTACGTGCTGGAATCACACAGGTCGCACGACATGAGCAACCTCGCGTTGCGCCATCTGGGATTGTCGACAGTAAGTTACACGGATGTGGTGGGTAAGGGCGCCAAGCAAATTGGTTTCGATCAGGTCGATATCGAGACCGCCACACGCTACTCGGCAGAAGATGCCGACATCACTTTGCAGCTTCATCAAACGCTATCGCCTCAGCTGCAAGGCCGTCTGGATGCGGTGTACAGGGATATTGAGCTGCCCGTGCGCGAAGTGCTGTTCAAGATGGAACGCAACGGCGTACTCATCGACAGCGGCAAACTGGCACGGCAGAGCCACGAGCTGGGCGAGAAAATTATGGCCATTGAGAAACAGGCGTATGAGCTGGCAGGACAGCCGTTTAATCTGGCCTCGCCCAAACAATTGCAGGAAATCCTGTTCGATAAACTGGGCATTCCCTCGAAGAAAAAAACTGCCACCGGTTCGCGCTCGACCGACGAAGAAGTGCTGCAGGAACTCGCCCTCGATTACCCGCTGCCCAAAATTCTGCTCGAGCACCGCGGCATGGCCAAACTCAAATCCACCTACACCGACAAACTGCCGCAAATGGTGAACCAAAAAACCGGGCGCGTGCATACCAGCTACTCGCAGGCCGTGGCAGTCACCGGGCGCCTCGCTTCCAGCGATCCCAACCTGCAGAACATTCCGATTCGCACGCCAGAAGGCCGCCGCATCCGCGAAGCGTTTATCGCACCCGCCGGTTCGCGCATCGTCTCCGCCGACTATTCGCAAATCGAGCTGCGCATCATGGCGCATCTCTCCGGCGACGAAGGCCTGCTCAAAGCCTTCGCGGCCGGCGAGGATATCCACCGCGCCACCGCTGCGGAAGTGTTTGGCGTGCCGTTGGACGGTGTGAGCAGCGAACAGCGCCGCTACGCCAAGGTCATCAACTTCGGCTTGATCTACGGCATGTCCGCCTACGGCCTCGCCAGTCAACTCAACATCGAGAACAGCGCCGCCAAGCAATACATCGACCTCTACTTCGCGCGCTACCCCGGCGTGAAGCGCTACATGGACAGCACGCGCGAGCAGGCGAAGGCACAGGGGTTCGTTGAGACCTGGTTCGGGCGCAGGTTGTGGCTGCCGGAGATTAATGGTGCTAACGGCATGCGCCGTCAAGCCGCGGAACGTGCTGCGATTAACGCGCCCATGCAGGGTACAGCCGCCGACCTCATCAAGTTGGCGATGATCGCTGTGCAGGATTGGCTGGAGAAAGAGAAGTTGGCAACGATGCTCATCATGCAGGTGCACGATGAACTGGTGCTGGAAGTGCCGCAGGCGGAGTTATCGCTTGTGAAGGAGAAGGTGCGGGAGTTGATGTGCGGGGTGGCGGAGTTGAAGGTGCCGTTGGAGGTGGGATTGGGTGAGGGGGGGAATTGGGATGAGGCGCATTAGGTAATTGCTACCTGTTCCCTCTCCCCTCTCCCCCTGGGAGAGGGCTAGGGTGAGGGAGCACTTGTTGCATTCCCACTTCTTTCAAAACCAACACCGTCGGGCTACCCCCGACGGTGTTGGTTTGGCGGAACGTTCATGCTTCGACAAGCTCAGCACGAACGGTGAGAAAAGACTATGCCACCCTCAACACCAACCCCTTCAAATACGCCCCCTCCGGAAAACTCAGCAGCACCGGATGATCCGCTGCCGCATGCAGCTTCTTCACAATCTGCGCATCCACCCCGGCATCCAGCGCCGCACCCGCAATGATCTTCTGGAACAAATCATCACTGATGCCGCCGGAGCAAGAATAGGTAAATAGCAAACCGCCCGGCCGCAGCAGTTTGAATCCCAGCAGGTTGATGTCTTTGTAAGCGCGCGAGGCCTTCTCGGCAAACGCGGCAGTAGGCGCAAACTTGGGTGGGTCGAGCACGATGAGGTCGAACTTGCGATTCTGGTCGCGCAGTTTGCGCAGGGCTTCGAAAACGTCGGCGCACTGCCATTCGGCAAGCGAGCCGTCGAATCCGTTCAGTGCCACGTTGCGCTGTGCCAGTTGCAGGGCTTCCTGTGACGAGTCGATGGAGAGTACTGATCTTGCACCGCCGCGCAGTGCATACAGCGAGAAGCCGCCGGTGTAGCAAAAGCAGTTAAGCACATCGAGGCCGGCCGACAGTGTGCCGGTCAGTGCGCGGTTGTCGCGCTGGTCGAGGTAGAAGCCGGTCTTCTGGCCAGCGGCCACGTCCACTGCGAAACGGATACCGTGCTCGGTCACTTCCACTTTTTCCGGCAGGGTGCCGCGCAGCACGCCGCAGCGTTTGGGCAATCCTTCCAGTTCGCGCCCGTCTGAATCCGAACGCTCATAAATGCAAACGGGGCTACACAGTTCCTGCAGGATGTCGGCCAGCGTTTCGCGCCAATGCTCCGGGCCGGCGCTGCCGAGTTGCATCACCAGCACGTCGCCATATTTGTCCACGATGAGTCCTGGCAGGCCGTCCGATTCGCCGTGGATCAGGCGCAGGCCGTTGCTGTCGCGGTAAAGGGTTAGCGTGCGGCGCGCCTTGATTGCATCGGCGATACGGCAACGGAAGAAGGTTTCATCGATGACATCTTTCTCGTGCCAGGACCACACGCGCGCGGTGATCTGTGAATCGGCATTGTAGGCGGCCCAGGCCAGAAACTTGCCTGTTGCATCGCGCACCGGCACGGTGTCGCCGCTGGCGGGTGCGCCGTCAATGTATTCGACCGCACCGGAGAATATCCACGGGTGGCGACGCAGCAGGGATTTGTCGCGGTCAGGCTTGAGGACGAGAGCGGGCTTGGCGGAAAGGTTCCCCGTTCCGGGTTTGGAGGCAGGCTGCGGTGCAGGGGTGTCGGCCTGTTTGCTGCGCTGCACACGTTTGCGGAAATCCTTGCCGCCTTGCGATTGACGATGAGGAGTGGAAGGTGATCTAGGTTTTGTCTGGCTCATGTTTTTTCTTGGCACGCGGATGTGCGTCGTCGTAGATTTTGGAAAGGTACTGAAAATCGAGGTGAGTATAGACCTGTGTAGTGGAAATGCTGGCGTGGCCCAGCATTTCCTGCACGGCGCGCAAGTCGCCGGAAGATTGCAGTACATGCGTGGCGAATGAGTGGCGCAACAGGTGGGGATGCACGCCGCTGGCAATGCCCTGGGTAATACCGCGTTTGCGCAAATGCAATTGCACAGTTCGCGGACTGATGCGAGCACCGTTCTTGCCGACAAACAAAGCGATTTCATCCGGCTTGGCAATTTGATCGCGCACCGCCAGCCAGGCTTTGAGCGCAGCAATGGCATGGCTGCCCAGCGGCACGATGCGCGTCTTGTTGCCCTTGCCGGTGACGCGCACCGAAGCATCGGCATAGTCCATATCCATGGGGTCCAGGCTCACCAGTTCGGCCAGACGCAATCCGGAGGAGTAGAGCAATTCGAACATCGCCTTGTCGCGCGCATCCAGCGGCGTTTCCACCTTCATCTCCACCAGTTGCACTGCTTCGTCCGGCGAGAGCGCATGCGGCAGGGTTTTCGGTGCTTTCGGTGCGCGCAAGCCGACGCAGGGATTGCTCTTGCAGCCGTGGTCGCGCATCAGGTAGTTGTAGAAGCCGCGCCAAGCCGAAAGCACACGTGCCAGCGAGCGTCCGCCCAGGCCGCTGCTGTGCAGTTGCGCAATGTAACGGCGGATGTGGTGGCTCTTCAGGTCGGGTAGCGGTGTGGCGCCGGCGAGGGCAAGCAAACGCCGGATGTCGCGCGCGTAGTTTTCGGAGGTCAGCGGCGAGTAGCCGCGCTCGTTGTTCAGGTAGGCGAGGTAGCCTTGCAGTGTGGCGGGAACGGGCTCAGCGGCGGGCATCACACATGCAGGTTGAAGGCGCTGCCCAGTGTCTCGGCGATGCGCTGCAAGAACAGGGTGCCCATTTCCGGATAGAACCTCTCCTTGTCCTCGCTGGCGAGTACCAGCAGGCCGATGGTCTGGCCGTGTGCACGCAGTGGCAGGTAGGCAAACGAACGCAGATGCTCGGCTGCTTCACCGAACCATGCCAGGGTGTCGTGCAGTGCGTGGTGGGCGCATACCGGCTGCAGATGCTGATCGGCGAAGGCCAGCACGTCGGGGCTGGGCGGTTCGTCTTTCCACAGGTGCAGGGCGACATGCGGCACGGCAAACACGTCACGCATGTTATGTACAACCATATTCTGCAACGTGGCGCGATCGTGCGGGCCGAACAGCGCACAGTTGAACTGGTGTACCTTGAGTTGCAGCGCGTCATTCTCCTTGGCGAATTCCAGCAGCTCGCTCAGCTTCTTTTCCAGTTCCTTCACGCGTTCGCGCAGGGTGAGCATCTGGCGTTCGGAAAGAGAGATGGTACGGCCGCCGTGCGGATGCGGCAGGTTGATCTGCGACAGCATTTCCGCGTGTTCTTCGAAGAACAGCGGGTTGTCCAGCAAGTATTGTGAAACGTCTTCTGCCTTCATTTTCATCGCCATCCTCTTACAGGTTGATCTCGCCTTCAAACACCGAAATGGCCGGGCCGGTCATCATCACGTGCGAACGTTCGCCCGCCCAGGTGATGGTAAGCGTGCCGCCGCGTGTGGCGACATGCACGGTGTTATCCAGCAGTTTGCGCCGAATACCGGCAACCACGGCGGCGCATGCGCCAGTGCCACAGGACAGGGTTTCCCCTGCACCGCGTTCGAAAACGCGCAACTTGATATGCGATCTGTCCAGGACTTGCATGTAGCCGGCGTTAACGCGCCTGGGGAAGCGCGGGTGGCGTTCGATCAGTGGTCCCTGCGTAGTGACAGGCGCAGTCTCGATATCGGCAACTACCTGTACCGCGTGCGGGTTGCCCATGGATACAGCGGTTATTTGCAGGACTTCATTGCTCAGCTGCAGTGGCTGGATCACCTCATGGCTATCGCTCACAAAAGGGATCTGCGAAGGGTCAAAAATCGGCGCACCCATATTCACGGTGACGCGGCCATCTTCCTCCAGGTGCGGCGAGATCAGTCCGCTCTTGGTTTCGACCACGACCTCGCGCTTGCTGGTGAGATGGTGGTCGTGCAAGAAACGCAAAAAACAGCGCGCGCCGTTGCCGCACTGTTCCACTTCGCCGCCGTCGGCATTGAAAATGCGATACCGAAAATCGGCGTCTTCGCGCGGACTCTTTTCGACCAGCAGGATCTGGTCGCAACCAATGCCGAAATGGCGGTCGGCGATATAGCGAATTTGTTCGGGAGACAGCGCGATCGACTGGCGCACGCCATCCAGCACAACGAAATCGTTGCCAGCGCCGTGCATCTTGGTAAATTTCAGGGTCATTTCAAGAGCTCTTTGTATCTAAAACAGTCTGTCGTGTGATCGTTCACCATGCCGGTTGCCTGCATATGGGCATAGCAGATAGTGCTGCCGACGAATTTGAATCCGCGCCGTTTCAACTCTTTGCTCATCGCATCCGACTCGGCAGTACTGGCAGGTATTTCGCCAATACTACGCCTTGCATTCTGTTTCGGCTTGCCATCGACAAATTGCCAGACGAAAGTGTTGAAGCTGCCGAATTCTTCCTGCACCTCGATAAACTTCTGCGCATTGGTCACGGCGGCCTCAACTTTCAAGCGGTTGCGGATAATGCCGGGGTTCTGCAGCAACTTGGCTATTTTACCCGCATCGTAGCGGGCTATGCGCGCAACATCGAAACCGTCAAAAGCGGCGCGGTAATTTTCGCGTTTGCGCAAAACCGTGATCCAGCTTAACCCTGCCTGCGCTCCCTCCAGAATCAGGAATTCGAACAGCGACGGATCGTCATGCAACGGCACGCCCCATTCGTTGTCGTGATAGGTTCGGTACAGGGGATCATCTCCGCACCATGCGCAGCGCTGGCGGTTCATTTGCACAAATGGGTGTAGTCGCGAAACATGCAGCGGTCCATCACGACCATGATCCCGGCCTGTTGCGCGCGCAGTGCGGCTTCTTCGTGTATTACACGGTCCTGCAGCCACAACTTCTTGATACCCAACTTGATACAACTCTCCACGATGGCAGGTACATGCTCGGGCGCACGGAATACCTCCACGATATCCGGCAATTCAGGCAAACTTTCCAGATCGGGATAAGCCTTCTCGCCCAATACTTCGGTAATCAAGGGTCGTACCGGAAAAATACGGTAGCCGAAACTTTGCAAGGCTTTGGCCACGCCGAAACTGGGCCGGGCAGTATTGGGAGACAGCCCCACCACGGCGATGGTGTGCACCTCGCTCAGCAGTTTGCAGATATCCTGGGGGCTGGGATTCTCGAATTTCATGAAGCACACGATAGCATTTTTTACGGCATCCGGCGCGGGCTGGACATGCGAAATACGCTATACTTCGCGCCGTTCAAAGCGCTCGTAGCTCAGCTGGATAGAGTATTGGTTTCCGAAGCCAAGGGTCGTGGGTTCGACTCCCGCCGAGCGCACCAATTCCGGATATTGCGCAATTGCCGATAATTAGGCTATTGTGAATCAAATAACCAGGGAGTTTAAATAATGAAATTCAGAATATCGCTGCTTCTGGAGCTGACAATTTCGCTGTTTATCGTACTTTTGCTGGCAGGCTGTTTCGGTGACGGCGGCAGCAGTACGGCATACGATGGAACATGGCAGGTGGGTTATGTCGATACGGCTTTTGTGCCGCCTGCCGCAGTAAGCGGGGCGACAGTAATTTGTGCTGTGTCCACGCCTCTTCCCACTGTAACTCTTGCGAATGGAATCGGATCAACCACACAATATAACTATTGCGACCAAGTATTAGCAGGAACGCCAATGCCAGGATATACGCAGGTATTTATTTATCTCATTAGCGTTGCCATAACTCCTTCGACAGGCGCTGTGAGCGCCATAGTGAATGGTGGTACGCTTTCCGGACAATGCATCAGTACCCATGGTTGTGCGGCGAAGGTTTCAACGGCTACACTTAGCCTGACCCGCTAGATCTAGCCGTCCAACAACTGCCGCCGGCGCCAGAAATGGCCCGGCGGTTTTGTTTTGAGGGCACAAGCTGGATGGTTGATGCTTGCGGGCTTGTTCAGATACAGGATCGGACCGTCCGGTCCAAAGTTAGCATTGGCGTCAGAGTCAACTTATCTCAAGACAACAAAAAGGCCGGTTCATCACCGGCCTTTTTTTCGCAGCTTTAACTTCGGAAATTACTTCTTGCCGCCGTTAACTGCAGCCTTCAGTGTAGCGCCAGCCTTGAATGCCGGAGCCTTGGAGGCCTTGATCTTCAGTGCTGCGCCGGTAGCCGGGTTACGGCCATTGCGAGCAGCGCGTTTGCGTACTTCAAATGTGCCAAAGCCAACCAAAGCCACGTTGTCGCCCTTTTTCAGTGCAGCGGTAACGATATCGATCAATGCAGCGATGCTGCGGTCTGCGTCAGCCTTGCTGCTCCCAGTCTTGTCTGCCAGTGCGTCGATCAGTTCTTTACGGTTCATGTGAGTTCGCTCTCTTTGTTATGGTGAAAGTACCGGCGCAGATTGTTGTAGATATTGGGCTTGAAGGCAAGGGGTATGATGAATTTTCCTGCCGCAGTATCAAAAATGCTATTTCTTGTCACAAAGCCTACAACCCCCCCTTCCCGTCTTGTTCCACACATGCCAGTTGAGCGCCTTCAACGCACCATTACTTTATAAAACATATAGTTAATGATTGTGCGGCGGTCTGGCACGCAGCTTGCGAGTACTCAGGCACAGACACCCTGAGAGGAGCAAACCATGATCACCCTGACGCCCAACGCAATTTCCGCTGTGGAAAAATTTATCAAAGGCTCGGCTACCCCGGTGGCCGGACTGCGTATCGCGATAGCTGGCGGCGGCTGTTCCGGCTTCCAATATGGCCTGTCGCTGGAAGAAGTCAGCGCCGAAGACGACACCATTCTGGAATACGGCGCGGTTACGGTGCTGGTCGACCCGCTGTCCGCACCGCTGCTGGAAGGCGTGACCATGGACTTCGTCGATAGCCTCACCGGCAGCGGTTTCAAATTCGAAAATCCAAACGCCAGCGCCAGTTGTGCGTGCGGTTCATCTTTCTCGGCATAACGATCATGAACATGATCGTTTCCCTCCCTTGCAGGGCGCGTTTCGGCAGAGCCGAAACCGTTCGTAAGGCGCGGAGCATGCTCCGCGAAACCTCTTGCTCACCCCCCGTTCCCCCTCTCCCAGAGGGCGAGGGGTACGGTTGGTCGCTGCGCAATTTTGGATACTAGGAGAACACCATGTGGGACTACTCGGAAAAAGTCAAAGAACACTTCTTTCAACCGCGCAATGCCGGTGTGCTGGCCGACGCGAACGGGGTGGGCGATGTTGGCTCGATTTCCTGCGGCGACGCGCTGCGCCTGATGCTCAAGGTGCAGCCGGAAACCGACATCATTCTCGACGCGCATTTCCAGACCTTCGGTTGCGGCTCGGCCATCGCGTCTTCCTCCGCGCTCACCGAGATGATCAAGGGCAAGACATTGAATGAAGCGATGAAGGTGAGCAACCAGGACATCGCCGATTACCTCGACGGTTTGCCGCCGGAAAAAATGCACTGTTCGGTGATGGGGCGCGAAGCGCTGCACGCTGCCGTGGCCAACTATCGCGGCGAAGTATGGAGCGATGATCACGAAGAAGGTGCCATGGTGTGCAAGTGTTTCGCTATCGACGAGGTCTTGATCGAAGACACCATCCGTGCCAACAACCTGTGCTCGGTGCAGGACGTGACCAACTACACCAAAGCAGGCGGCGGCTGTTCGTCCTGTCACGAAGGCATCGAAGAGATTCTGGTCAAGGTGATGACCGAACGTGGCGAGGCATTCAAGCCCGGTACACCGGCAAAGGAAGAAGCCAAACCAGTCGGCATGACCAATCTGCAACGCATTCGCAAGATCGAAACCGTGCTCGACTCCATCCGTCCGCAACTGAAGCGCGACGGCGGCGATATTGAACTGGTGGACGTGGAAGGCAAGACCATCTTCGTCAACATGAAAGGCGCCTGCGCCGGTTGCCAGATGGAAGCCATGACACTGCAAGGCATCCAGCAGAAGCTGATGGAAGAGCTGAAAGAGTTCATCAAGATCGTGCCCACCAAAGCGGGCGCGTTGAGCAGGGCAACTTGCCATCCCTGATGAATTAACTCCCTTCCCCCGCAGGCGGGGGAAGGGCCGGGGATGAGGGTCTTCGGGTAATCAAGAAAGTAAATGTTACCCGCCACCCCTCACCCTAACCCTCTCCCGCTTGCGGGAGAGGGGACAAAAGATAAAAGGAGCTGAACATGGAAGGCATCTATTTCGACAACAACGCAACCACCCGGGTCGATCCCGCCGTGGTGGAAGTCATGCTGCCGTATTTCACCGAGCAGTTCGGCAACCCGTCGTCCATGCACAGCTTTGGCAACAAGGTGGGCCTCGCCATCAAAAAAGCGCGCATGCAGGTGCAGGAGTTGCTCGGCGCGGAACATGACTCGGAAATCATCTTCACTTCCTGCGGCACCGAGTCAGATTCCACCGCGCTCATCTCCGCGTTGAAGGCGCAGCCCGAGCGCAAGGAGATCATCACCACCACCGTGGAGCATCCGGCCATTCTCACGTTGTGCACGCATCTGGAAAAGGAAGGCTACAAGGTGCATCTGCTCAAGGTGGACGGCAAGGGTCGTCTTGATCTTAACGAATACAAGAAGCTGCTCACCGACCAGGTCGCAGTGGTGTCGGTGATGTGGGCGAACAACGAGACCGGCACGTTTTTCCCTGTGGTCGAGATGGCCGAACTGGCGAATGCCGCCGGTGCGATGTTCCATACCGACGCGGTGCAGGCCGTGGGTAAGGTGCCGCTGAATTTAAAGGATACAAAGATCGACATGTTGTCTGTGTCCGGCCACAAGCTGCATGCGCCCAAGGGTATCGGCGTCTTGTACCTGAAACGCGGCACAAGATTCCGTCCGTTGCTGCGCGGCGGTCATCAGGAACGCGGTCGCCGGGCCGGCACCGAAAACAGCACCTCGATTGTCGGCTTGGGCAAGGCCGCCGAGATGGCACTGGAAGCGATGGCCTTCGAGAATACCGAAGTCAAACGCCTGCGCGACAAACTGGAAGCGGGCATCCTGGCCAAAGTGCCAAGCGCTTTCGTCACCGGCGACCCGGGCAATCGCCTGCCCAATACCAGCAACATCGCGTTCGAATATATCGAAGGCGAAGCGATCCTGCTGCTGCTCAACAAATTCGGCATCGCCGCCAGCTCGGGTTCTGCCTGCACCTCCGGTTCGCTGGAGCCGTCGCACGTGATGCGCGCGATGGGCATTCCCTACACCGCGGCGCACGGCACCGTGCGCTTCTCGCTGTCGCGCTACAGCACCGAGGCCGAAGTGGATCGCGTGATTGCCGTGGTACCGGAAATCATCGCGCAACTGCGCAAGCTGTCGCCGTACTGGGATGGCGACGCACCGAAAGCAGAACCCGAAAAGGCGTTCGCGCCGAGCTACGCATAAGGCAAATATCATGTCTCGCACTGTCATCATCAACGACACCACCCTGCGCGACGGCGAACAGACCGCCGGGGTGGCGTTTACGCTGGCGGAAAAGCTGGAGATCGCGCGCCAGATCGATGCACTGGGCGTGCCCGAACTGGAAGTCGGCATTCCAGCCATGGGTGCGGAAGAGTGCGAGAGCATCAATGCGGTTGCCGCGCTGGGCCTGAAGGCGAAACTGATCGTATGGGGCCGCATGTGCAAGACGGATATCGAAGCAAGCAGACGACTCAATGTATCGACGATCAACCTGTCCATCCCGGTGTCGGACATTCATCTCGCCAAAAAGCTGAAGCGCGACCGCGCCTGGGTGCTGGCCACGATTCATCAGCTGGTGCCACACGCTATCGATCATGGCTTGCAAGTGAATGTCGGTTGTGAAGATTCCTCGCGCGCCGATCCCGAGTTCCTGTTGCAAGTGGCCGAGGCTGTGCAGGCTGCCGGGGCGAAACGCATCCGCTATGCGGACACGCTGGGTGTGATGGAACCGTTCGGTGTGCACAAGATCATCTCCTCGCTGCGCAGCGCCGTAGACATCGAAATCGAAATGCACGCGCACGACGACCTCGGCCTTGCCACCGCCAACAGCTTGGCCGCTGCCGTGGCCGGTGCCACGCATATCAACACTACGGTGAACGGTCTGGGCGAACGTGCGGGCAACGCACCGCTGGAAGAAGTCGCGCACGGCCTGAAAAAACTTTACAGCATGGAAACCGGCGTCGACCTTCATCAATTCCCCGCGTTGTCGAAACTGGTGGCTGACGCGTCGGGCCGTCCGGTGCCCTGGCAAAAGAGCCTGGTGGGCGAGGGCGTGTTCTCGCACGAGGCGGGCATCCATGTCGATGGCCTGCTCAAGGATCCGAACACCTATCAGGGTTTCGATCCGGACGAAGTCGGCCGTCGAAACAAACTGGTGGTTGGCAAACATTCCGGCGCACACGGCATCATTGCCGCCTACGCCACCATGGGCCTCAACCTGAGCCAGGCCGAAGCGCGCGCGCTGCTGCCGGACATTCGCAGTTTTGCCGAACGCGCCAAGCGATCCCCTGCCGACCAGGAATTGCTGTTCCTTTACCAACGCTACATCGGGCGTCAGCCCAGTGCGGTCTACTAGGAGCGCATCATGGACCTGCTCGATTTCGACCAAGCCGAACTGTATTTTGATGAGCCGCTGGCGCAGGACGTTGCGCGCCTGCTCGAGGCGGCGGCGGACAAGTACGGCAGCGAGGAAGCCGAATCCCTGTTGCTGCGAGCCAGCCTGCTGGCACCGCAACACCTGATGGTGCTGGTCGCGCTGTATCGTTATTACTTTTACCAGCATCGTTATGAGGATGCCCTGCTTGTGGGCGAGTGCACGCTGGCCGTGGTCGGACGGCGCCTGGAGTTTCCGGAGAGCTGGATGTATGTGCGCGAAGCCAATCTTGGCGCGGGCGTGATGCGCTCGATGGGTCTGGTGCGCTTTTACCTGATGGTGCTCAAGGCGACCGGCTACATCAACCTGCGCCTGGGCTATTTCGAGAGCGGGCAGGCCATGCTGGAAAAACTGGTGGAACTGGATAGTCACGACCGCATCGGTGGCAAGGCACTGCTGGAGGTGCTGCACAAAACGATGAACAATGAAGACAATGTAGAGAGGAATACAAAATGGACGAACTTACACTAGACGAGGCCATGGAAGAACTGGTCTCAGCCGAAGACTTTCTGGATTATTTCGGGATTGTGTACGAGCCTGCGGTGGTGCAGGTGAACCGTCTGCACATTTTGCAGCGCTTTCACAACTACCTCGCCAAGGCGACCTTGTCCGAGGACGAGGCTGGACGCCGCGTGGTCTTTACCACCCTGTTGCAACAGGCCTACCAGGACTTCGTGAAATCCGACGCGCTCACTGAAAAAGTGTTCAAGGTGTTTCATATGCACGAGCCGCAAGTGAAGTTTGTGCCGCTCAGTTCCATCACGGTGAACAAGAGAGATGCTGCCTAAATACGAATTTGGCATCCGTTTTCTCCCTTCTCCCGCAGGCGGGAGAAGGGGCGGGGATGAGGGTCTGTGCGTACAAAATAGCTTAGCTATTGTTCGGCGTCCCTCACCCTGGCCCTCTCCCGCTTGCGGGAGAGGGAACTTGGAATGGGAGTTCTAAAATGAATGCTCGACTATCAGGAATATCCAATGCTCCCTAAATACGAATTCGGCGCCGAAGTCCGCATTATTCGTAATGTGCGCAATGACGGCACTTATCCGGGCGTGCCCACCGGCACGCTGCTGATCCGTCGCGGCTCTACCGGCTTCGTCACCAACGTCGGCACCTTCTTGCAGGACCAGTTGATCTACACCGTTAACTTCATTGACCAGAACAAGATCGTCGGTTTTCGCGAGGAAGAACTGATCAGCATCGACGATCCATGGATACCCAGCAAATTTGAGAGCCGCGAAAAAGTGCGCAGTAAAATCACGCTGACTGTGCGCGGCGAAGTGCGCGTTACGCCGGGAATGGAAGGCGAGATATTGAAGGTGTTTCGCGATGAAGGCAGCGGCGT
>Ga0265325_10000157_pt1 | contig 47604 bp, 48 predicted proteins | sample 41420metaG_FD_202090 | JGI IMG/M metagenome (GOLD analysis project Ga0265325, IMG submission 202090) | Rhizosphere microbial communities from Carex aquatilis grown in University of Washington, Seatle, WA, United States - 4-14-20 metaG | ecosystem: Host-associated > Plants > Roots > Rhizosphere...
CCGACGAATACTGGGGTGCCGACATCAAGCAGTGCGTGGAGTATCCGGGCCCGTACGATTTCATGACCGGATCGAACGACACGACCTGTCCCGAGGGCGACCCTGCGGAATTCACGACGTTCCATTCCGACGGCCGTCCCGTCTACATCTGGAATCTTAATCCGTAGGGATGCGGCGTCGTCGCCGTTTTCGGTGAGCGCCCCTTTAAGTTTCGCGTCCGCCGGACCAACATGTCCGCGGAAATCCGCGCGCGAAAGCATCCAGCCATGACGCCGTTCAAGGTCGACGTTTCACAAGCCGTTCTCGATTCCATCCGCGCCAAAGTGCGTGCCTATGAGTGGCATGAGATGCCGCGCGGCGAAGGCCTGGAGGGAAGCTGGGCATACGGCGCCAATCTCGATTTCATGAAGGACCTCTGCGCCTACTGGGCCGACGGCTACGACTGGCGCAAATGGGAAAAGGGGCTCAACGCGTTCCCGCAGTTCACCGCGAAGGTCGACGACATCGACATTCATTTCTATCACGTGGTGGGTTCCGGTCCGTCGCCGAAACCGCTGATCCTCAGCCATGGCTGGCCGGGTTCGGTGTTCGAGTTTCTGCACATCATCGACAAGCTGGTGCATCCCGAAAAGCATGGCGGCGATGTGAAGGACGCCTTCACGGTCATCGTGCCGTCCCTGCCCGGCTACGGATTTTCAGGCAAGCCGAAACGGCCGATCGGTCCGCGCACCACAGCGCGCCTGTTCGACAAACTCATGACCGACGTCGTGGAGCTGCCAGACTACATCGCGCAGGGCGGCGACTGGGGCAGTTCGATCTCCGCGCATATGGGATATGAGGGCAAGGGTTGCCGCGCTGTTCACTTGAACATGATGGGCTGGGTTTCGCCCGGCGTCGGGCCCGAGACGGCGCAGGAGAAGGAATTCGCCGCGAAGGCAGGGGCGTTGTTCCAGGCGGAAGGCGCCTACTTCCTCGAACAGACGACCAAGCCACAGACACTGTCCTACGCGATGATGGATTCGCCCGTCGGCGTCGCCGGTTGGATCGTGGAAAAATTCCACGGCTGGTCGGACTGCCGCAAAGGCTTCGAGAACACCTACACAAAGGATCAGCTTCTCACGAACGTGATGATCTATCTCGTCACCCGCACCTTCAACACGGCGACGTGGATGTATCGCGGCCGCGCCGAAGAGCTATTCACGATGCCCATTCCGAAAGGCGCACGGATCGAGAAACCCACCGGCATCGCGGAGTTCCCGATCGATCTCATCCCCTTCCCTCCACGCAGCCAGGTCGAACGCAGCATCAATGTCGCGCACTGGACGAGCTTTTCGGAAGGCGGCCACTTCGCGGCGCTGGAGCGGCCCGATGATCTGGTTGGCGACATCCGCGCATTCGCACGGACGCTCGGCTAGACCACGAGGCTCCGACCCATCGCGAGATATTTCTCCCGCCGTTCGCGGCGCAACTGCTCGCCTGGAATGCGGTCCATCTCCGCGAGCGCGCGTGCGATCTGCTCGCCGACATTGAGAATGGCTTCTTCCGGCGCGCGCTGCGCGCCACCCAGCGGTTCGGGGATGATCGCGTCGATGACCTTTAGCGCCAGACAGTCCTGGGCAGACATCTTCATGGCGGCCGCCGCATCCTGCGTCTTTTCCGGCTTGCGCCAAAGGATCGAGGCGCAACCTTCCGGTGAGATGACCGAATATACCGAGTGCTCGAGCATGTAGACGCGGTTGGCAGTCGCGATCGCCAAGGCGCCGCCCGACCCGCCTTCACCGATGATCGTGGAGACAAAAGGCACGCGCAGTTCGAGACCTGCCTGGGTTGAACGTGCGATCGCCTCCGACTGTCCGCGCTCTTCCGCGGCAACGCCGCTATAGGCACCGGCGGTATCGACCAGCGAAATCACGGGCAAGCCGAAACGATCCGCCATTTCGAACAGGCGTTGGGCCTTGCGATAGCCTTCCGGCATCGCCATGCCGAAATTGTGCTTCAGGCGCGACTTGGTGTCGTTGCCCTTCTCGTGACCGATGACGGCTACCGCGCGGCCACGAAAACGCGCAAGCGCGGCGATGATCGCATGGTCGTCGCCGAAGGAGCGATCGCCGGCGAGCGGGGTGAACTCGTCGAACAGGATGCGTGCATAGTCCAGGAAGTGCGGCCGCCCCGGATGGCGCGCCACCAGAACCTTCTGCCAGGGCGACAGCTTGGAGTAGATGTCGCGCACCATGCCGTCGGCGCGCGACTCGAGGCGGCCCACCTCGGCCTCGATCTGCATCGCCGGGTCTTCCTCGGCGAGTTTGCGCAGCTCGACGATCTTGCCTTCGAGCTCGGCAATCGGACGTTCGAATTCCAGATAGGTGTGCATCGTCTCTCGCGTTGTTCCGGAACGGACCGGTAGGCGAAAAAGGGGCGGGAAACTGGCAATGCCCTCCCGGCCTGTCAACAATCTCCTCCTGATATGCGCTTTCCCGGTCACAAATCCAGAGGATCTGCGGCGTTACATGGGTAACTTGTAGGAACTGGCCGTGGCCGTCCGCCAACTGTGATTTGTGTCGACGATATTTTGGACGGCTAACTGTTTGGTATTACTTGTGTTTTTGCAACGCCGGGCCGCGGGCGCCCGTCGCTTTCGGGATTCGAATGCGAACGGATCAACGCGATCTTTCGTACTCAGTGCACACGAGCAAACAGGAGTCAGCGACCCGTTTTCGCCCGGATCATCTCCATCTGCTTGACGATGACTTCGGCCTGACGGATCGAGGCCGCGTCGATCAGCACGCCGCCGAGCGACGCCGCGCCCGAACCCGTGCTGTGCGCGTCTTTCATGGATGCGAGGATCGCCTGCGCGCGTTCAAATTCCTTCTGGGGCGGCGTGAAGATTTCGTTGGCCAGTTCGACCTGGCTGGGATGGATCGCCCACTTGCCTTCGCAGCCAAGAATTGCGGTGCGGTTGGCCTGTGTGCGGAATCCGTCCGGGTCCTGATAGTCGCCGAACGGTCCGTCGATCGCCATGATGCCGTGCGCCCTCGCCGCCTGGACCAAACGAAACAACGGGTAGTGCCAAAGATCATTCCAGTGACGCTCGCGCCGGCCTTCCGCGTCCTTGTCCGTGAGCATCACATAGTCGGCATTGCCGCCGCCGATGTTGGTCGTGCGCATGCCCTGCGACGCGGCATAGTCGGCGGCGCCGAAATGCAGGCTCTCCATGCGCCGCGACGAACCGGCGATCTCGTCGATGTTCTGAAGACCCAAAACGGATTCAATGATCACTTCGATACCGATCTTTTTCTTGCGGCCGACTGCAGAGGATGCCTGGGTGATCAGCCAGTCGATGGCATAGACATCTTTTGCGTTGGCCACTTTCGGAATCATGATGGCGTCGAGCTTCTCGCCGCCCTTCTCCACCAGTGCGATCACATCCCTGTAGCACCATCCGGTGTCGAGGCCGTTGATGCGGACGGTGACGATCTTGCCCTTCCAGTCCACGTCGTTCAGTGCGGCCACGACATTGTCGCGCGCCTTGTCCTTGTCGGCAGGCGCAACGGCGTCCTCGAGATCGAGACAGACGCAATCGGCCGGTCCGGCCGCAGCCTTCTCGAAGAAGTTCGTCTTGGAGCCCGGAACGAAGAGCTTGGAACGATAGATACGGACGGGCGCGATGCGCTCAACGGTGGTGAAACTCACGAGGTACACTCCGGCAAAAAGCAGGGGCGGAACGTGGCGCGCGCGCGCGGGCGCGTCAACCGCGTCGCTTGGCCTTTTTGCTCAGAGGATGTGCGGATTCAACAACCTGCGTCAGTCGGTCCTTGGCGACATGGGTATAAATCTGGGTCGTCGCAATATCGGCGTGGCCAAGCATGGTTTGCACGCTGCGAAGGTCAGCCCCGCCCTCGACCAGATGCGTCGCGAAGGCATGACGCAGGACGTGGGGCGACAGCTTGTCCGGATCAAGGCTCGCACGCACCGCGAGCTCCTTGAGCATCTGGTGGCAGCGACGGCGCGTGATGTGGCCCTCGGCGCCGCGTGAGGGAAAGAGGAACCGCCCCGCATGGGTTCGGCGCTGACCTGCAGGGAGAAATTCGTCACGAACGCTGAGATAGTTTGCAATCGTTTCGCGCGCCGTCCTGTTGAGAGGAGCGAGACGTTCCTTCTGACCCTTGCCTTTGACCAGTAGGAAGCCGTCGCGCGTGCGAGCCGCCGTGAGCGGCAGTGTCACCAACTCGGAGACGCGAAGCCCGGACGCGTACAAGACCTCGACCATGCACAGCAATCGAAGTCCCTCGGCGGACTTCTCGGCCTGAGTGCGTGCCGTTGCACTCAACGCATCCATGTCTTCCCGCGAAAGCGTCTTGGGAAGCGGCCGCTGGCGTTTTGGCGCTTCGATGGAGTCGGTCGGATCGTCCTTGCGGACTCCCTCGGCGTACAGAAACCCAAAGAACTGCCGCAACGCCGACAAGCGGCGCGCCTGGGTCGAACCAGTGACGCCAGAACGCGAGAGAACCGCGAGATAGGATTTAATGTCGTCACGCTTTGCAGCGTTCGCGGAGTCTCCCTTCGCGGCGCGGTGGCCGGAAAAATCCAGGAGATCGCGGCGATAGGCCGACAAGGTGTTGATGCTGGCGCCGCGCTCGGCGCTCATCATGTCGAGGAACGATTCGATCAGAGTTGCATCGCCGGCTTTCATGGCGCCGCAGGCTGAAGCGCCAGCGCTTCGATGGCAAGCTGCCGCGCCTCACCGGTCAATCCGAGCTGCTGAAGAATCCGGACGCATTCGATGGTAACGTCGGGCGGAAGATCGAAAGGTCCGTTGGCGCCGATAATGTCAAGAATACGCAGCACCGCTTCACCCTTGCGGCCGGGCTGAGACGACGCCTCTTCCAGCTTGCGCATGTCGTCGGCAGACGGCCTGCGGCCGTCATTGTCCGTGCGTGTGCCTTCCATTGTCGCGGCCAAAGTTTTTGCGTCGGGCGGCATCGGATCGCCGAGCACGTCGCTGAGGCCAAGCGTCAGCGTGACGGATCGCGTCGGTGTTTGCGGCGGTACGACGCTCGCGGCAAGCGCACTCATCGCCGCCTGCGCCACCGCGCTGCGTCTGGCGCTTGTTGCAGCCAGATTCAACAGTATCTGAAAGAGATTGGATTCGACGTCGGCGGCGGCGCCAGCATACCAGGCCTCGGCAGCGTCGGCGCGTCCGTCGAGCACCAATGCACGGGCGAAGAGATTTCTCTGCAACGCCAAAGACGCGGATGGCGTGATCGAGGCAATCAGGTCGCGATGGAGCAGCGCCGTGAGCGTCAGCCGGTCGGGATGCCCATCCGCCGACAGGGCCAAAGCCAACAAGGCAGCCTTCTCGTTCGGTCGCGTCTCAAGCTTGGCGGCTCGACGCAGCAGGGACTGGGCCGGAAGAAAGGCAAGTTTCGCTGCGAGATCGCCGGCATGGGCGATCTGATCGGACGTGATCGGCTGGGAGTTGAGGGTAGCCGTGATTTCGCTCGCGGTGAGAGCTCCCGTCTGCGAAATTCGAGTCGCCGCGGCCAGGCGCTCGGCAGGCGAATTGCGCAGATCGCGCACCGCCATCGCCGCAGCCGAAGTACCGAGCCTTGCGGCAATCGCCGCAGTGACGGGAAATCCGGCTCTCCGCAGCAGGTAGATGTGCAATGCCGTCGGATGTGTAATGTCGCCAGGAGGCGTTTTCATTCCAACGCTCGCGTCTGCGACGAGGATATCGAACGCCTTGTCGGTCGCGCCTTGCGCATCGAGCACCGCGCGGGTCAGTTCCGCCGAAGCCACGTCTCCCGAAGCCGCAAAGCACCATAGGCGCAACTGCAGCCAGAACGGCTCGGCGGACGTCAGACGTGGTGAGGTGAGATCCGAGCACACATCCTTGTCGCGCCCGGCATACAACAGCGCGTCGGCCTGAACCCGCGCAAAGTCGGCGTCGCCGTTCAGCGTCAGCCCTGCGGCGATGGCACCGGCTTCCGACACCATGCCCGCCTGCAGAAGCTTCTCGATCCGGATTGTCACGAGCGCCCGTTTTGCCGGACCGACTGGAGACTCCGAGGTTGTCAGAACAACGCGTCGCGAGAGCGCATGAACAAAAGGATCCGCGCTGACCAGCGGAATCCTGCCGAGCAGATCTTCAACCTCTTCGCGCCGCGCGTTGGCCCACATGCCCTGGCCGAGCCCGCCATTGCCGTCGTCCAATGTGCCGACGGGCGGGCCGTCGACGATTCCGAGATCGTTCGCGGTCACGTCCTTCTGCTGCCCCTGCCCCAGAATCCCGGGTTTGAATTCGACCGGCGCGGCGTCCGAACCTGGCGGCGAAGCTTCATCACTTCCCGGCAGAGTCTGGGGTGACGTGGTGGCGGGTGCTGAGGGCGCCGTCGCATCTCCACCGTTGGACAAAGTCTGAGGCGCGCCGTTGGCCGCAGGCGGAGCCGGAGCATCCTGTGCGTGCGCGGCCGCACCGCCCAAAAGCATCAGCAAGGCGCCGGCAAGCCAGCTAGCTCGGCAAACGGTCATTGGGGATGACCTGCTCCACCGGATGCTGAACGGGCTGCACGCGGCCGCCATAGACTGTAAGGCCGATCACAGCCACGACGACCAACACGCCGACACCGGCGGCAATCCTCAATCCCCAGCCCATCTCGTCGCTATTCCTCGTCCGCATGGCCCATTCTCCTCGGTGTTTGTGGCGGAATTGGAGGCAGTCCCGCAAGTCCCGCTGGCGAGGGCGCGGCTGGCCGTGTAAGCGAAAGCCATGAAACTGAACCGGACCGTGGCGTTGGTTGGGATGATGGGCGCGGGCAAAAGCTCGATCGGCCGGCGTCTGGCCGCGCGCCTGAAGGTCGAATTCCGCGACGCGGACAGCGAAATCGAATCAGCAGCAGGCTGCACGATCTCGGAAATCTTCGAACGGTACGGCGAACCGGCGTTTCGCGACGGAGAACGTAAAGTCATCGCCCGGCTCATGGGTGAGCCGGCGCATGTCATGGCGACCGGTGGCGGCGCGTTCATCGACGCCACGACTCGCGAAAAATTGAAACAGAAGGCGGTCACCATCTGGCTGAAGGCGCCCGTCGATCTGCTGCTGGCCCGCACACAGCGGCGCGACACGCGGCCCTTGTTGCGCAGTGGCGATCCGCGCGAAACACTAGAGCGACTCCTGAAGGAGCGGACGCCGATTTACTCCGAAGCAGACATCACTCTCGACAGCGAGGACGGACCACACACGGCCGTCGTCGAGCGCATCGTAGCACTGCTCACCGAATGCGGGGCGCTGACCCCATGACAGAGAAAATCGAAGTCAAACTGGCCAGCCGCAGCTATGACATCCATGTCGGACCAGGGCTGATGTCACGAGCCGGGGCATTGCTGAAGCCGCTGGCGCGCGGACCGGTGCCTGTCGTAACGGATCAGCATGTCGCCGCGCTTCACCTCGCCGCGTTTTCGGATGCGCTGCGTGCTGACGGCATCGATGTCCGCCCGATTGTTCTCGACGCCGGTGAGAGCACGAAGAGCTTTTCCGGCCTGGAAAAACTATCGGGCGAACTGCTGAACACCAATGTCGACCGCAACGGCCTCATCGTCGCGCTTGGCGGCGGTGTGATCGGCGATCTCACGGGCTTGGCGGCCGGGCTTCTCAAGCGCGGGATCGACTTCGCGCAAGTACCTACGACCCTTCTGGCTCAAGTGGACTCTTCAGTCGGCGGCAAGACCGCGATCAACACAGTGCAAGGCAAGAACCTGGTCGGACTGTTTCACCAGCCGAGGATCGTCATCGCGGATACCGATCTCTTGAAGTCACTTCCTCGCCGCGAATTGCTGGCGGGATATGCCGAGGTCGCGAAATATGGCGCGCTCGGCGACGCCAAGTTTTTCGAGTGGCTGGAAATCAACGGGACGAAAGCCCTGTCCGGCGAGAATTCCGCAATCACACATGCCGTCGCGCACTCGTGCCGCATGAAGGCCGGGATCGTGGCGCGAGACGAGCGCGAAACCGGCGATCGCGCATTGCTCAACCTCGGCCACACGTTCGGCCACGCGCTGGAGGCGGCGACCGGATATTCTGATCGGCTCTTGCACGGTGAAGGCGTCGCGGTCGGCATGGCGCTCGCGTTCAAGCTTTCCGTCGAACTGGGCCTGTGCAGCGGTCAGGACGCGGACCGATTTGTACGGCATCTGACGGCGATGGGATTGCCCGCTTCGATTGACGCCGTGGCAGGTCCGCGGCCCTCGCCCGACGAACTTCTCGCGCACATGGCGCATGACAAGAAGGTCAAGGACGGACGCATGACGTTCGTCCTGGTGCGCGGGATCGGAAACGCATTTGTGACGAGCGACGTACCGCACGATTCGGTGCGCAAAGTGCTGTCTGCCTAGGCATCGCGCCGCTGGCCCCGGGCCCGCCGGGGTGACATTCTATTTGCCCGCCAAGATCGAGATTCTGTGATGGATACGATATTATTCATTTCATTCGCCCCTATCGCCATATTGCTGGTCTTTGGAGCGTTTTTCTCCGGCTCGGAGACGGCGCTGACCGCGGTTTCGCGCGGACGCATGCATCAATTGGAAAAAGACGGATCGCGCTCGGCGCGCGACGTCAATCGTCTTGTCGCAGACCGTGAACGGCTGATCGGCGCGCTGCTCCTGGGCAATACGTTCGTGAACATCCTGGCCTCGTCCGTCGCCACGATGCTCCTGGAATCGCGCTTCGGCTCGCGCACGGTATTCGTGACGACCGCGGTGATGACGGTTCTGATCCTGATATTCGCGGAGGTTCTGCCCAAGACGCTTGCGATCGCGCGTACCGATCGCTTTGCCCTGGCGGTTGCGACGCCGGTGCGTCTGGTAGTGATCGTGCTCGCCCCCGTCGTCAATGCGGTCCAGTACCTGGTCTGGCGCGTGCTGGCGCTGTTTGGAGTCCGCCAGCAGGATATCGAAGAAGTCATGGCGCACGACGAAATCCGCGGCACCGTCGATCTGCATCACAAGGAGGGCGCGGTCGAACGCGAACATCGCGACATGATCGGCGGAATCCTCGATCTTCGGGAACTGCAGATCAAGGACGTCATGATTCACCGCAAGAACATGGCGACGATTGACGCCGACCTGCCGCCCCAGGAAATACTCGAAGCGGTTCTAGAGTCCCGGCACACGCGTCTGCCGCTATGGCGCGAACAACCGGAAAACATCGTGGGCATCCTCCATACCAAAGACATCGTCCGCGCCGTCATCGAGCGCAAGGGCTCCGTCGAGGGCGTCGACGTCGCACAGCTCGCGACCAAGCCATGGTTCGTTCCGGAGACCACGACGCTGGAAGAACAGCTCGATTCGTTCCGCGCGCAGCGGAGCCACTTCGCGCTGGTCGTCGACGAGTATGGCGCGTTGCAGGGCCTGATCACGCTCGAGAATATCCTGGAACAGATTTTCGGCGACATTCCCGACGAACATGAGGAGCTCGAGCGCCCCGATGTTCGCCGGCGTCCCGACGGCTCGTATCTGGTCGACGGCACCGTTCCTGTCCGCGAACTGAACCGCGATCTCGACTGGAATCTTCCCGACGACGAAGCGACGACCATCGCAGGTCTCGTCATTCATGAGGCGCGCACGATTCCCGAAGCCGGGCAGCGCTTCGCCTTCTTCGGCTACCAGTTCGAGATCCTGCGCCGTCAGAGAAACCAGATCACGGCATTGCGCATCATTCCCCCGGCGACGAAAGCTAATGCTCCTGCCAAACCTCAGCAGGCGTAAGCGTCGTCAACGATAGCGCGTGGATTCCGTTCGGCTTCATCTCCTGCGCCAAAGCGGCGTAGACCCGCCGCTGACGTTCGACGCGCGAAACCCCGGCAAAGGCTTCCGAAACGATCCTGACGCTGAAATGGGTCTCGCCGCCGGGCCGCGCGCCCGAATGACCGGCATGTTTTGCGCTTTCGTCTTCGACCGAAAGTTCTGCCGGCGCGAAGGCGGACGTCAATTTCTCTCGGATCGTCTCTGCGACCGTCATCAAACTAGCGTTTCATGTGTTCTGGGACGTAAGTCAAGCAATACGTTTTCTTTGTTTTTTCACGCTTCGACCCCATAATGAGAACATGGCAGCAGCGAGCAAAACGCCAAGATTCAAGGCCGACATCCGCATCAAGCCGGGAGGCAAGCGCGCGGAGCCGGAAAAGAAATCGCGTCCGTGCGCGCGCGCAGGCTGCGACGGCGATGGCAGTTACCGTGTCACGCGAAGCCGCGAGAACATGGGCGAATATATTTGGCTCTGCCTGAACCACGCCCGCGAGCATAACGAGTCGTGGGACTTCTTCCGCGGCATGGATGAAAAATCGATAGAATCCTTCCGTAACGATGCCATCACCGGTCATCGTCCGACCTGGCCGCTCGGCAAGCGCACAGCTCGTATGCACAATCCCCATGGCATTCGTGTCGAAGACGATTACGGCACGTTTCCCGGTGAAGCGGAGCCGCAAACGCCGCGCCGCCCTGAGCGCACATTGACGCGCCTGCAAATGATGGCGTTCGACACGCTCCACCTGCCTCACAGCGCCACCTTGATAGAGATCAAGGCGCGGTATAAGGAACTTGTGAAGCGGTATCATCCCGACGCGAACGGCGGCGATCGGGGCGCCGAGGAGCGTCTGAAGCAGGTTATCAAGGCCTACGGCGTGTTGCGCGCCTCCGGCATGACCTAGAGGGCCTCCAGCGCCCTTGCCTCATCCGGCGGACAATTCCCGCGTCGAGAGTTTTGAGCCGGATACAAATCATGACGACCGAACAGAAGCCCCTGGATCCCTCGCTCGTGCCCGACACGACCGTCGATGTTTCGGCCGTGTTCGGCATCGAGACGAAGATGAAGGTGCCGGCATTCAAGAACCGGAACGAGTATGTGCCGGATCATGACCCGGCCTATCGCTTCGACCGCGAAACCACGCTGGCGATTCTCGCCGGCTTTGCCTTCAACCGCCGCGTCATGGTCCAGGGCTATCACGGCACCGGCAAGTCGACGCACATCGAACAGGTCGCGTCGCGTCTCAACTGGCCCTGCATCCGCATCAACCTGGACAGCCACATCAGCCGCATCGATCTGATCGGCAAGGACGCGATCGTCCTCAAGGACGGAAAGCAGGTCACCGAATTCCGCGAAGGGCTGTTGCCGTGGTGCTTGCAGCACCCTGTCGCTCTGGTGTTCGACGAATACGACGCCGGACGTCCGGACGTGATGTTCGTCATTCAGCGCGTGCTCGAGGTTCAGGGCAAGCTGACCCTGCTGGACCAGAACAAGGTCATTCGTCCGCATCCCGCGTTCCGCCTGTTCTCGACGACCAATACGATTGGCCTCGGCGACACGACCGGCCTCTATCACGGCACGCAGCAGATCAACCAGGGCCAGATGGACCGCTGGAGCATCGTCACCACGCTGAACTATCTCAGCCATGACGCAGAGGTCGAGATCGTCCTGGCCAAGGCTCCGTCTTACCGCGCGACTCCGGAAAAGAAGAAGCAGATCGCCGCCATGGTGCGCGTCGCGGACATGACGCGTAACGCGTTCATCAACGGCGACCTGTCGACGGTGATGAGCCCGCGAACCGTGATCACCTGGGCCGAGAACGCGGAGATCTTCAACGATGTCGGATTCGCATTCCGCCTGACGTTCCTCAACAAGTGCGATGAGCTCGAGCGCGCGAGCGTTGCCGAGTTCTATCAGCGCTGCTTCGGCGAAGACCTGCCCGAGAGCGCGGCCAAAGTGTTGGTGACGTGAAGCCGGAAAATCCGTCGGAACCCTTCAAGCGTGCGGTAGGAACCGCCGTACGCGCTCTTTCGGGCGAGCCGGAACTCGAAGTCACTTTCAGTGCGGAGCCGCCGGCGTTGCGCGGCCTCAAGGCCCGCCTGCCACTGCCGTCGCGCAATCTGCCGCCCAGCGAAGTCGCCGTCGTGCGCGGCGCGGGCGATGCCTATGCGCTTCGCCGCGCCCATCACGAAGACAGGGTGCACGATCAGTTCAAGCCGCAGTCGGCGGACGCCGCATCGGTATTCGAAGCGGCCGAACAGGCACGCGTCGAAGCCATTGGGGCGATCGCGATGAAAGGCGTCGCCAACAATCTGGCGGCTGGACTTGAGCAGCGTCTGACGCAACGCGGCCTGACCAAGGCGCGGGTGAAGGCCGATGTTCCGATCGCCGACGCTCTGGGCCTGATTGTGCGCGAGAAGCTCACCGGCGAACCACCGCCGGAATCGATGAAGTATGCCGTCGATCTGTGGCGGCCCTTCATCGAAGAGAATGCGGGCAAGGATCTGGAGAAGCTCGGCGACACGCTGCGCGACCAGGCCGCCTTCGCAAAGGTGACGCGCACGATCCTTCGCGACCTGAAACTGAGCGACGAGTTCGACGCGGATGAATCGTCCGACGATTCCGGCGAAGGCGAAAACGCCGAAAATCAGGAACAGGACGGCGAGGAACAGGATTCATCCAGCGATTCTCAGTCGAGCGAAGCCGACCTGCAGGAATCCGAAGGCGAAGAAGGCGACGAAGACGCCGCGGAGATGCGGGCCGAGCAGACGGACGAATTGTCCGATGCCGAGGAACCCGAAGACGGGATGAAGCCGCATCGGCCCGAGCAACCGTTCAGCCATCAGGACGAATGGGGCTACAAGGTCCACACGCTGCAGTTCGATGAAGAAGTCTCGGCTCCCGAGCTTTGCGACGCCGAAGAACTCGGCCGCTTGCGGACTTTCCTCGATCAGCAGCTCCAGGCCATGCAGGGCGTCGTTTCGCGGCTCGCGAACAAGCTGCAGCGCCTGTTGATGGCGCAGCAGAACCGCACCTGGGAGTTCGACATCGAGGAAGGCATGCTCGATACGTCGCGTTTGCCGCGCATCATCATCGATCCGATGTACCCGCTCTCCTTCAAGCGCGAAAAGGACATGACGTTCCGCGATACGGTCGTGACGCTCCTGCTCGACAATTCCGGATCGATGCGCGGCCGTCCGATCATGGTCGCTGCGATGTGCGCCGATATTCTCGCGCGCACGCTTGAGCGCTGCGCCGTCAAGACCGAGATCCTCGGCTTCACGACGCGCGCCTGGAAGGGCGGCCAGTCCCGCGAAAAGTGGATCGCCGACGGAAAGCCGCCGCATCCGGGCCGCCTGAACGATTTGCGCCACATCATCTACAAGGCCGCGGACGAACCTTGGCGGCGCGCGCGCAAGAATCTCGGATTGATGATGCGCGAGGGCCTGCTCAAAGAAAACATCGACGGCGAAGCGCTGATGTGGGCGCACAACCGCATCGTCGGACGTCCGGAGCAGCGCAAGATCCTCATGGTCATCTCGGATGGCGCGCCGGTCGACGATTCAACGCTGTCGGTCAATGCCGGAAACTATCTGGAGCGCCACCTGCGCCGCGTGATCGAAGAGATCGAAGAAAAGTCCGACGTGGAGTTGACCGCCATCGGCATCGGCCACGACGTGACGCGCTACTACCGCAAGGCGGTGACGATCGTCGATGCCGAACAGCTTGGCGGCGCGATGACTGAACAACTCATTGGCCTCTTCCATGAGGAAAAGGGCCATGAGGGCCATATGCGCGCGCCCAAGCGCGTTGCCGGCCCGCGCCATACGCCCAAGCACGTGCCGCATTAGCCTCCGCTAGTGGCCGCCAAAGCCCGGCAAGGGCGGTATCGTTGCGCGCAACAACCAGAACGGCACGAGCCCGATGAATGCTGCGCCGACGAGGACTGCTCCATGCGTCAGCAAGTGGCTCAACCAGGGTACGCTCGATCCCGCATAGGCCAAGGGGTAGAAAAGAATCGCGAAAGCGATACCCGCAACAAGCGATCCGATCAGCGGCGCGGTCCACCACCGCGGCCCGCGCGCACCGTCAAAGGCGACGATTGCAAGAAAACCCGCACCGACGAAGGCAATGATGAACATCGCGACTTCGCGCACGCCGGGCACAACAGGCTCGGGCAGAAGCTGGCGCACGATGTCGGCTCCGAATGTTCCGGCCGCCGTGCATACCGCAAATGAGAGCACGATCTGCGCGAACGCGTAGGAAGGCCCGTATCGGCGATTGGTGAGGTGGACGGTGAAGAAGGCGACCGGCAACAACAGATGGCTCAGTCTGAACCAGGCGTCATGGGAGTCGCTGAAATAGGGAAGTGGCCGGTCCATGAAGAGGTACATCGCTGCCAGCGCAATCGAGAGAAAGAATATCGGGAGAATCGACCTGCCAACCGCCAGGAGAGCTGTGCTGGCCCTGTAACCGATGCCTCCGCGGCGCTGATAGCCGGCGGGCGGCCATGCCACGGACGCCGCGCTGCGGAGCCGGTAGGGCCCGTCGCTGACGCTGGCCGACAGCCGAATAGGAGCGCCTTGGCGCCCACCAAAACCCGATGAATCGATCCCGCGCACCTGACCCCACCCGCGCCGGCTTTTTGTCCACAGGCCTGGCGCATTTTGAAACAGTAGGCCAAAGGCCAAGCAGGAGCTATGCCCGGAACAGGGTGTATCTATGTAAATATTTGAAGGACTTAGAGCGCGTTCTTAAGCCGCTTTTTGCGCGGTCTTTTTGGCTATGGCGCGCTTGAGACGAAGCGCCTTTGGCGACAGGACGTCAGGCTTGGCCTTCAGCAGATAGGGGTCAAGGCCACCCGTCTTATCCACAGACCGAAGCGCATTCATGCAGATCTTCAGGACATAGGAATTGCCCAGAATCTCGCTGGCCAGAGCCACGTGCTGCAGGTTCGGGCGATAGACCCGCTTGGTCTTGTTGTTCGCGTGGCTGACATTGTTGCCAACCAAGACGCCTTTTCCGGTCAATTCGCAGCGGCGGGCCATAGTTTTCTCACCAAAAAGAGGGGCTCTCTTAAGGGGAGCGCCCTCGCCGGTCAAGCGTCCCCTAGCCCTTGAGCGAGGGTACTATCGCTTCCAGGAGCCCGCGAGCCGCGCCATACGGGGTCGCCCTGCCCTCCAAGACCGACTTTTCCAGCGCGGACGCCTCGGCAGCCAGGTGAGCGTTGGACAGGATCACTTCGCTGACCACCGTCTGGACCTCGCCCCAGAACCAGCCTCGTGCCTGATCGGCCCGAATCTGGTCCAGCCGTTTGTCGCCAGCCAGGCTGGCATGGATGGCGGCCATTTCATCCCACGCGGCAGCGATACCCATACCTTCCAGCGACGAGACCGAGAGCACTTTGGGGTACAGGCCCAGATGCTTGGGCCGCATCAGGTGAAATGCCATCTGGTAGTTCGCTTCCGCCCGGCGGGCCGCGGGGAGCAGGTCTCCATCGGCTTTCGTTACAATCAGTATGTCGGCCAGTTCCATCACGCCGCGTTTGATGCCCTGCAGATCGTCGCCGCCGCCAGGAGACGCCAGCAGCACAAACAGATCCGTCATGTCGGCGACAGCGGTCTCTGACTGTCCGACGCCAACCGTCTCGACGAGCACGACGTCAAAGCCGGCAGCTTCCGCGACCAACATCGACTCCCGCGTTCGACGCGCAACGCCACCGAGCGTCGTTCCCGCCGGTGAGGGACGGATGAATGCATTCGCATCGCGCGACAGTTTTTCCATGCGTGTCTTGTCGCCGAGAATGGAACCGCCGGAACGTCGCGACGACGGATCGATCGCAAAGACAGCGACCTTCTTGCCGAGGCCGGTGAGATGCTGACCAAATGCCTCGATGAACGTCGACTTGCCGACGCCCGGTGCGCCGGAGATACCGACGCGGATCGAGCGCCCGGTCTTGGGCAGAACAGATGTAAGCAACGCCTCGGCAGCGTTCTGGTCGACGGGCCGCGTCGATTCAACCAGGGTGATGGCCCGCGCCAACGCCCGGCGGTCGCCGGCGAGTAGCGCTTTCACCATGTCCTCGTTTGGGCTAACCGTCACACGTTGCACTGGCGCTGTCATAATTGGACCATAGTAGTTTCAGAGCGTCCCGCCGCCAATTCTAAGCCTGGAGACCGACCGATGTATTTGCGTCCCCTTATACTGGCTCTCGTCGCCTCGTTGCCTTTGGCGCCCGCGGCCCACGCTGCCGGCGGTGCAGGCGAAGAAACGCCAACCCAAACCGGATCGCAACTGCAGATGGCCATGACGCTTTATGCCGGTGGCGTAACGCTGGGCAAGGTCGATCTCAATGCGACGATCCGCGGGGATCAGTATCATGCCGTGTCCAACCTGCAGACAGGCGGCGTGGTCAATGCGTTCTGGCAGGCCGAGATCCAGGCGACCTCCAACGGAACCGTTGCGCCGAAGACCTTCCATCCCGCCCTCTACGATTCGTTTTATACCGGTCGCGCCGACAAAAAGCAGGAAGTGTCTCTAACCTATGACAGTTCAGGTCCGGTCCGGCTCTATGCCGATCCGCCCTACAGCACGACCGGCTACGAGGTCACGCCCGATCAGCAGAAGGCGACGTTCGATCCACTGAGCGCGATCACGTATCTCGTGTCGGGCGTCGGTGCGTCCGCGGACAATCCTTGCGGCGTGGTCCTGCCGGTGTTCGACGGACGCCGCCGCTACAATGTCGAACTCACCAAGATCAAGGACACGAACGTTTCGATGGACAATGGCCTTTACAAGGGTCACGCCGTGCTCTGCCAGATGAAGTACAGGCAGCTAGCCGGCTATAAGCCGCGCGTGATCAAGGAAGGCGCCAACTTTCCGGTCATCAATGCGTGGATCGCAACATTTCCCAGCGCGGTGACGGGCCGCGCCTATGTCGTTCCTCTGCGCGTGTGGGCTGACACGACGTATGGCGTCATCGCCGCCGTGGCGACGACGTTGAAAGTCGACGGCATCGCGCCGAAGCCGCAAGGCTGACGCAAACTACTCCGCAGCGTGATTCAGGTGCCGCGCGCGGATCAGCTTCAGCACATTGCGCGCCGCGTCCGGAATATTCGTGCCAGGACCGAAGATCGCAGCCACGCCGGCTTTTCTCAGGGCATCGTAGTCCTGGGCCGGGATGACGCCACCGACGACGACCAGGATGTCATCGGCCTTCTGTTTCCTCAGAGAGTCGATCAGCATCGGCACGAGCGTGAGATGTCCCGCCGCCTGGCTTGAAACGCCGATCACGTGCACGTCCGCGTCGATCGCGTCCTTGGCGACTTCTTCCGGCGTCTGAAAGAGCGCGCCGATATCGACGTCGAAACCAAGGTCGGCGAACGCCGTGGCGATGACCTTCGCGCCGCGATCATGACCGTCCTGACCCATCTTGGCGACGAGCATTCGCGGACGCCGGCCTTCTTCCTTCGCAAACGCCTGGACTTCACCGCGGATTGCGCCGAACTCATTGTCGCCTTCGTACTGGGCGCCATAGACGCCGGAGATGGAGCGGATCTCGGCGCGGTGGCGGCCGAACACGCTTTCCATCGCGTCGGATATTTCACCGACGGTGGCGCGTGCACGAGCGGCCTCGACTGCAAGTTCCAGAAGATTTCCGCCGCCCTTTGCGCCCGCGGTGAGGGCTTCGAGTGCCGCCTTCAGTTTGGCCGGATCGCGCTTGGCCTTGACGCTCCTGAGTCGCGCGATCTGGGAGTCGCGGACCTGCGCATTGTCGATGGCGCGAACGTCGAGTGCGTCTTCCTTCTTGAGCTGAAACTTGTTGACGCCGACGATGACGTCTTCACCCTTGTCGATGCGTGCCTGGCGGCGCGCGGCCGCTTCCTCGATGCGCAGCTTGGGGATGCCGGCTTCGACCGCCTTGGTCATGCCGCCCATCGCCTCGACCTCATCGATGATCCCGCGCGCCGCAGTCGCCAGGGAATGCGTCAAGGCTTCCACGTAATACGAACCGCCGAGCGGATCCACGACCTTCGTCACATGGCTCTCGTTCTGCAGGATGAGCTGCGTGTTGCGCGCAATGCGAGCCGAGAACTCTGTCGGCAACGCGATGGCTTCGTCGAACGAATTGGTGTGCAGCGATTGCGTGCCGCCCAGGACGCTCGCCAGCGCCTCGATCGTCGTGCGCACGATGTTGTTGTACGGATCCTGTTCGGTCAGCGAGACGCCGGACGTCTGGCAGTGCGTGCGCAGCATCAGGCTCTCGGGATTCTTGGCGCCGAAGCCCTTCATGATCTGCGACCAGAGCAGGCGCGCGGCGCGAAGCTTGGCAACTTCCATGAAGAAGTTCATGCCGATGCCAAAGAAGAACGACAGGCGTGGCGCGAACGCGTCGACGTCCAGACCTTTGGCAAGCGCAGCGCGGACATACTCGACGCCATCCGCGATCGTATAGGCGAGCTCCTGCGTCGCCGTCGCTCCGGCCTCGTGCATGTGATAGCCGCTGATCGAGATCGAGTTGAACTTCGGCATCTTCTTGGCCGTGTACTCGATGATGTCTGCGACGATGCGCATGCTGGGCGTCGGCGGATAGATGTAGGTGTTGCGCACCATGAATTCTTTGAGAATGTCGTTCTGAATGGTGCCGGAGAGCTTTTCCGCCGGCGTGCCCTGCTCTTCTCCGGCGACGATGAAGTTCGCCATGATCGGGATGACGGCGCCGTTCATCGTCATCGACACGCTCATCTTGTCGAGCGGAATGCCCGAAAAGAGAACCTTCATATCCTCGACTGAATCGATGGCGACGCCAGCCTTGCCGACATCACCAGCGACACGCGGATGATCGCTGTCATAGCCACGATGGGTGGCAAGGTCGAAAGCGACGGACAAACCCATCTGTCCGGCTTCGAGATTCTTGCGGTAGAAGGCGTTGGATTCTTCAGCGGTCGAGAAGCCGGCATATTGCCTGATTGTCCAGGGGCGGCCTGCATACATGGTCGAGCGCACGCCGCGCATGTAAGGCATCTGGCCTGGCAGAGAATTGGCAGCTTCGAAGCCTTCAAGATCGGCAACCGTGTAGAGCGGCTTTACATCGAAACCCTCCGGGCTGGCCCATGTCAGGCTGGCGAGCGGCCGGTCGCGCAGTTCCTTTTGGGCGGCTTTTGCCCAGCTTTCAGGCGTCTTGCCATCACTCATGTATGTCACCCTGTCCTGTGACACTGCTTTTGCCCCACTATTGCGGCTGCGAGAAGTGGGCATCGCGCCGTCACGTAAGCGTTGCGTAACCTTCGCAATTGTCCTTGTACGGATGGTTCGGTGGATAAGCCGGCCCGACTCCACGGCTGGCACAATCCACAACATGTTGTGCTGCCCCTTCCTTGACAATCCACTAAACGTATGAGAACAAAGGATGATATTCAGTGAGTTAGCGATTCGGACGGTATTTGTTCCGATATTGTTCTATCCGTTCACTGACGATGCACAGATGACGATTTTACCATTGGTTCCGAACAACAACTCCGCTTGCGGGACCGCCTGAAAGTACCCATCTTCGGCAAGCGATGAACCACATGAATGCGCGAACCAGGCCCGACGCGGTGTCGCGCGTCACGGCGATTCTGGGACCCACCAACACCGGAAAGACCCACTTCGCGATAGAGCGGATGCTGGCGCACAAGTCGGGCATGATCGGCCTGCCGCTGCGCCTTCTCGCGCGTGAAGTCTACGACAAGGTCGTGCGCCTGAAAGGTGTCAATCTCGCCGCGCTCATCACGGGCGAGGAAAAAATCGTTCCTCCGAACGCCAGATACTTCGTCTGCACGGTCGAGGCGATGCCACTCGACATCGGTGCGGCGTTCCTGGCCATCGACGAAATCCAGCTTTGCGCGGACCCGGAACGCGGACACGTCTTCACCGACCGGCTGCTGCACGCACGCGGCGAAGAGGAAACGCTGTTTCTCGGCGCAGACACGATGCGCGGCGCGATTCAGCGGTTTATCCCGCGCGTCTATTTCATGACACGGTCGCGCTTCTCCGATCTCGCCTACACGGGCGCGAAGAAGCTGACCCGCCTGCCCCGCCGCTCCGCGGTCGTCGCGTTTTCAGCCGAAGATGTCTACGGCATCGCCGAACTGATCCGGCGTCAGCGCGGCGGCGCGGCCGTGGTGCTTGGCGCACTCAGCCCGCGCACGCGCAATGCCCAGGTCGAACTTTATCAAAGCGGAGACGTCGATTTTCTTGTTGCGACCGATGCGATCGGCATGGGCATCAACATGGATGTCGACCATGTCGCGTTTTCGAATCTGGAAAAGTTCGACGGCCTTGGCATAAGGCCGCTGCGGCCAGAAGAAATGGGTCAGATTGCCGGCCGCGCCGGCCGCCACATGAATGACGGCACCTTTGGCGTGACGGGCGATGCTGAGCCGCTGTCGGAGGAGATCGTCGCACGCATCGAGGGCCATCGCTACGATCCGGTGCGCGTCCTGCAATGGCGAAATTCGGCGCTCGACTTCCGTTCGCTTGATGCGCTGCTCGCAAGTCTGGATGAGCCGCCGCCGACAAAGGGTCTGGTGAAGGCGAGGCCTTCGAGCGACTATATCGCACTGCGCCACCTTTCGGGCGACAACGACGTTCTCGCGCTTGCAACGAACCGCGACGCCGTCCATCGGCTTTGGGAGGCCTGTCAGCTTCCCGATTTCCGCAAGCTATCGGTTGATGAACATGTTCGGCTCGTGCGGTCGATATTTCTGCACCTGATGGGCGACGAAGGTGTCCTGCCCGATGATTGGCTCGCCGCGCAGATCGCGCGCCTGGACCTGACCGAGGGCGACGTCGCGACGTTGAGCGGACGCCTCGCCCAGATCCGAACCTGGACTTATGCCGCAAACCGCCCCGGCTGGACGAAGGATAGCCCGCATTGGCAATCGGTGACGCGCGCAATTGAGGACAAGCTGTCCGACGCGCTGCATGAAAAACTGACCGAACGGTTCGTCGACCGCCGTACCTCCGTGCTCATGAAGCGGCTGCGGGACGACGAAGACCTGGACCTCACACTGGATGATTCCGGCGGCGTCGCAATCGGCGGAGAGCTGGTCGGAAAGCTGGAGGGATTCCGTTTCGAAGCCGATGCGCGCGCGGAAGGCATCCATGGCCGCACGCTGCGCGCCGCCGCGGTACGCGGTCTTGAAGGCGAATTTTTTCGCCGCGCCCGGCGTCTGATCGAAGCCGGCGACAAGGACATCACGCTCAGCGAGCATGGCAAGCTCTGGTGGGACGGCGCGGTGGTTGCGAGCCTTGCCGCCGGAACGTCACCCTATGATCCGAAGATATCACTCCTCGCCGACACGCATCTCAAAGCCGAACTGCGCGATGAGATTCAAACACGATTGGACATGTGGATCGGCGAACGCATCGCAGTGCGCTTGGAGCCACTCCTCGCATTGCGCAAGGCAATGGAAGCCAAAGCCGGTACGCCAACGTCGTTGCCGGCTGCGGCGCGAGGCATCGCGCACCAGTTGCTTGAGGGTTTTGCCTCGCTCGAACGCCAGAAGGTAGCGCTTCCGGACGATTTGCGTCCGCTTCTGCGTTCACTGAAGAGCTTCGGTGTGTGGTTCGGTCGCCGAACCATCTATCTGCCCAAAATGTTGCGACCCGAAGCGGCGTCGCTTCTCGCATTGCTGTGGAGCGTGTGGAACAAGCTCGACAAGATGCCCGCGCCGCCGCAACCGGGACTCACTTCGTTTGCCAATGATGCCAACCTTCCTGCAGCGTTTCTCTCCGCCGCTGGATTCCGAGTCATTGCAGGGCGCGCCATTCGCCTCGACATGCTCGATCGTCTGGAAGAAGAACTCGAGAAAGGCGCAACTGGCGGTGCGCAGGCCGAGGGACTGCTGCCCAAGCTCGTGTCACTGCTGGGCTGCAGCAATGACGAGTTGAAGGCCGTGCTGGCCGAACTGGGTTGGCGCATGGTCGACGTGGCGGACACGGGGAAAGGCGCGGCAAAGGTGTGGCGCAAAACGCGCGAGCAATCGCCCCGACACCGGCGCGATCGGCGGGAGGCCCCGAAGATCGAAGTCCGCACGGACTCTCCATTCGCCGAACTGGCCGCGCTGATCCGGAAATAAAACCGTGCTGAAGGAAGACCGAATCCGCATCGACAAATGGCTCTGGCACGCCAGGTTCTATCGCTCGCGCCCACTCGCTCAGGAAGCGGCCGAATCCGGCAAGCTGCGATTAAACGGCGCGCGCGTTGTGAAATCCGGCCATGGCGTCAAGTGTGGAGACGTACTTACCGTGCCGCAGGGGCGCGAAGTCCTAGCCGTCCGTGTGGTCGCCTTTGGTGAACGCCGGGGGCCCGCGTCTGAAGCACGGGCACTGTACGAAATCGTCGCGGGGAACACCCTTGATCCCTGACCGTCCGGGCCGTAATGACGCTGGCCTAGCTTTTCTTCACGGGACCGCCGCATGACCTATGTCGTCACCGAAGCCTGCATCAAGTGCAAGTTCATGGATTGCGTGGAGGTCTGCCCAGTGGACTGCTTCTACGAAGGCGAAAACATGCTCGTCATCCATCCGGACGAGTGCATCGATTGCGGCGTTTGCGAACCCGAATGCCCGCCGGAGGCCATCAAGGCCGATACAGAATCGGGCCTGGAGAAGTGGCTGACCGTGAATGCCGAGTACGCCAAGAAATGGCCGAACATCACCCAGCATGGCACGGCTCCGGCTGACGCCAAGGAGTGGGAAGGCATTCCTGACAAGTTCGAAAAGTTCTTCTCCGACAAGCCCGGCAGCGGATCGTAGGTTCTTCCACCGACAGCGGGTTTTGTGCGTTAACGTTTTGGCGCTCGGAATTTAACCACTTGAATTAGCGGTATATTCGCCAAGAATTTCGAATAAACGCTACAAATTCAACGGCTTGTCACTTTGTCCTTCCGTTCACGGACGAAGTGTGTTATATAATTCCACGATCAGAAACGATGCCGAAGGCGCCTTCCGGACTGGAAACAATCCGGCGTCCTCGCTTGTCTCTGTCGCAGTGCTGTGTGACCGAGCTCTTGGGCGCGCTTCGAGCGCGACGGATGAGCCGAACGAAAGTGACCCATGACAACCGCAAAAGCCGCTCCCGCCCCCGCAATCGCAAAAAAAGTTCCGGCGAACTCGAACAGCAAAAAGCACGAGTTCAAGATGAACGATCATGTCGTTTATCCGACGCACGGCGTCGGCAGAATCATGAAGATCGAAGAACAGGAAGTCGCCGGCACCAAGCTGGAACTGTTCGTCATCACCTTCGAAAAGGACAAGATGACTCTTCGTGTGCCCACGCTAAAGGCCAAGGCCGTCGGCATGCGCAAGCTGTCTTCGCCCGACATCGTCAACAACGCGCTCAACACGCTCAAGGGACGCGCGCGCATCAAGCGCACCATGTGGTCCCGCCGCGCACAGGAGTATGAAGCAAAGATCAATTCTGGCGATCTCGTCTCGATCGCAGAAGTTGTCCGCGACCTGCACCGTGCCAGCGGTCAGCCGGAACAGTCCTATTCCGAACGCCAGCTCTATGAAGCCGCTCTCGCCCGCATGGCGCGTGAAGTGGCCGCTGTCGAAAAGACGGACGAGCCATCGGCGGTCAAGCGCGTCGAAGGCATGCTGCTCAAGAAGGCCGCATAGGCCACCAGACAGTCTTGTCAAAAAGGCCCGGAGCGATCCGGGCCTTTTTTTATTGAATAACCTCGATCCCCTGCGGGTTGGGCACTTCGATTTCCGGCCCGTTCGAAGATTGCACAAGTCCGCGCACGCGAATTGTCTGGCCGGCATAGGCCGTCGGATCGATGCCCGAGTCGCGGAAGTTCTTCTTATCTGGAGGGTCCACCGTCACCGTGAAATCCGTCCGCCAATCAGAGCCGAAATTCAGGTAGACGCGCCCACTCTTCACGCTCGCATTCAGCACTTTGCCTTCAACGACCTGGAACGTGCCGGTGTCCAGCGACAAGTTGAACGGATTGCGGATCGCATAGGCGGGCGAAGACCAGAGACCCACATGCGCGACGCGCGCTTTTGCCTCGACCGCGAACAGTCCCGACGCACACTCGATCCGATCCGGTGCGATCGATACGCGCGCGAGACCTCGGGCTAGCAGTTCGCCCTGTATCCACCGCTCCCCGGCAAAAGCCTGAACGCGTATCCGGTCGTACCGGTCTTCCTTGGGCGCCACGGCAGTCAGCGTGAGCGGGCCAGACTGTGCCAGCGCTGCGATTGCGGACAATGCCTGATCCGCAAAAGCCTGCGGAGCATGATCCTGAGCGCCTTCTGGCAGGCGAATCCCTTCAAGGTGGGCCGCGCGGCCGTCCGTGAGGATGATGGCGCCGTTTTTTTCCACCCGCAGCAGGTGCGCATTCGAAATTTCAGTCGGTCCGGCGCATCGCGGCAAAGCGTGGCTCGTAGTCGGCAGCACCATGAAGAGCGCGGCCGCGAATAGTCCGGCTTGATGTCGCATGGCCTATTTGAGCGCGGGATCCAGGCTGACGCCCTTGGGCAGCGGCATCGAGTCCGGCACGAAAAAGTCAGGCATCAACGACTTTGTCGGGTCGACACGATACTGATCAAAATCCGTGACGCCATTCGCCGCGAGGAATGTGTCGTCGATCAGGAAGTTTCCGGTAAAGTCTTTCGCCCGCTGGTTGAAGATCATGTACGCGGCATCGGCCAGGATTTCCGGTGTCCGGCACATCAGCATGCCGGCGTCGCCCGCGAGCGCATTGCGGATCGCGGCCGTCGCGACACCTGTGCGAGGCCACAGCGCATTGAAGGCAATACCCTCATCGGCGAACTCCGCGGCCATGCCGAGGACGCACATGCTCATGCCGAATTTCGCCATCGTGTAGGCCGTGTGGCCCTTGAACCATTTCGCCGCCATGTCGAGCGGCGGAGACAGCATCAGAACGTGGGGATTTGCGGCGCGTTTCAGATGCGGGATGCAGGTCCGGGACACGAGGTAGGTGCCGCGCGAATTGATCTGGTTCATCAGATCAAAACGCTTCATGTCCGTCTGGAGCGTTCCGGTCAGCGAAATGGCGCTGGCGTTGTTCACGCAGATGTCGATTCCCCCGAACGTGGCGACCGTCTTCTCCACCGCGGCCTGCACTTGCTCTTCAAACCGGATGTCGCACGTGATCGGCAGCGCTTTGCCGCCCGCCTTTTCGATCTCGTCAGCGGCCGTGAATATCGTGCCGGGCAGCTTGGGATGCGCTTCAGCCGTCTTTGCCGCGACAGCAACGTTCGCGCCGTCCTTTGCAGCACGCAGGGCGATGGCAAGTCCAATGCCGCGCGATGCCCCGGTGATGAAGAGTGTCTTTCCCTTCAGTGACATCAGATTGCCTCGTACCAGTCGATTCCGTTCTTGTCGGTGTTGCGCGTCACCCGGCCGCGCGAGCGCAGGCAGTTGAGGTGAGCAAGACTTTCACCGGTCGCCATGCCGAAATTGCCCTGGGTGATGCGGCTGCGGAACAGCGCGGGAAATACATCCACGGCCCGCTTCGGTTCGCCGCAGAGCTCGTAGAGCTTATCCAGGCCTTCCTCGTGATGTTCGATCAGCTCCTGCAGGCGCAGTGACGCTTTGCGGAACGGCTCGTTGTGCGAAGGCAATACGAGCGCATCCATCGGTACGACACCCATCAGCTTGTGGCAGGAATCCAGCCAGTCCTGCAGCGGATTCGCTTCGGGTTCCGTCGGGTGCACCGAAACGTTCGAAGAAATTTTTGGCAGGAGCTGGTCGCCCGAAATGAAAATGTTCAACTGAGGGCACCAAAGGCAGGCGTGCTCGGGCGAATGTCCGTTGCCGCCGACGATGCGCCAAACATTCGCGCCTATTCTGATCTCGTCACCTTCAATGATCCGGTGATAGGCATTGGGCAGCTTGTAGACGCCGTAACCGAATCCTCCGAATCGAGCCTTGTAGTTCTCAAGCTGGTCTTCCGGGAATCCTGCGGCGCGATAGAAGCGCAGTCCTTCGGTCGGCGCTTCCTGGCCAGTGTCCGCGGCAAGGTTGCGACACATGAGATACTCGGACCGCGTAATCCAGAGTTCAACGTCGAACTTTCGCACGAGCCAGCCTGCGAGACCGATATGGTCGGGATGCATATGCGTCACGATCACGCGCCTGATCGGGCGGCCCATCATCGGGCCCGTGAAGAGTTGTTCCCACGCCGTGGTGGTGTCTTCGTTCTTGATGCCGCTGTCCACGACGGTCCAGCCGTCGCCATCCTCCAACAACCACAAATTGATATGGTTGAGTTGCATCGGAAGGCGCATGCGCACCCAATGGATGCCGGGCGCCACGACGATGCTTTCGCCCATTTCTGGCCTGACTTCGAAGGGGTAGTCGAGATTGCTTCCCGGGCGGACCCGGGGTTCGGTTGCGCTCACGCGGGAGCCTTTCGGGAATAAAGAGCGGTCGACTATGGGTAGAGCGTACAAGGGCCGTCAAGCACGAGATTTTTACCTCGTAACCACGCTGCGCGATGGCCCTGGGCCGGTTATACGTCTCCCTGCCCTATGCACACTCTTGGAGGACTCATGCGCCGCATCGCCCTATCTCTCTGTCTGGCCTCGCTTGCCCTGGCAGGCGCCGCGCATGCCGACGGCGTGTCGACCGACCCGAAAAAAGCGCCCGCCGGGGCCTATCAGGTCGAAACCCATCATACGCTGGTTCTGTTCGCGATCCCGCATTTGGGCCTCACGGACTATTACGGCCGGTTCGAGAAGATTTCGGGAACCTTGAACTTCAATCCGGGTGCGCCCGAGAAAAGTTCCGTCGATGTCTCGATCGATACGTCGAGCGCCAACGTGATGAGCGCTGAACTGATCAATGAGCTTGTCGGGCCATCGGTCTTTGATTCGGCCCATTTCCCAACCGCTACCTTCAAATCAACGTCGATCGAACGTACCGGTTCGAACACCGGAAGGATGACCGGCGATCTCACGATTCATGGCGTGACCAAGCCGGTGACATTCGACGTGACGTTCAATGGCGGTCTTCAGGCGCCGATCGGCAATGCTTATGAGATCGGCTTTCACGCTACCGCCACAGTCAAGCGCAGCGACTTCGGCCTCGACAAGATGATGTGGAAGAGCTTCGTCGGCGATGACGTCAAGCTGATCATCGAAGCGTTGTTCACGCAACCGAAGTCGTAGCCATGACTTTGAGGAACAGCCGGCTGCGCTACGGAAGCGTAGCCATGCTGCTGCACTGGCTGATCGCGCTGCTGGTTCTCGTCAATTTTGGTCTCGGGATTTACATGTCCGATCTGCCACGAACTGATGCGAGCCGGTTCATGCTGTATCAGTTCCACAAGTCGGTGGGCCTGACGGTTCTGGTGCTGAGCATATTGCGTCTTGCATGGCGCCTGGTGAATCCCATTCCGCCGCTGCCGCAGGGGATGAGTCCGCTATTGCGGCTGAGCGGTCATGTGTCCCATTTCCTGCTCTACTTCCTCATCGTCTCGATTCCGCTTGCAGGCTGGGCAATGGTTTCCTCGTCGCCAATCGGCCTGGCGACACCATATTTCGGACTGTTTTCATGGCCGAACATTTCCTACCTCGCTACGTTGCCAACCGCGACAAAAGTGGCGAACGAGGACATGTTCCACGACACGCACGCCGTACTCGCGTATTCGGCACTGGCCCTCGTTGCCCTCCATATCTCGGCTGCCCTCTATCACCATTTTGTTCGCCGCGACGACGTCCTCAAGCGCATGTTTCCGGGAACCGAGGTGGGTGACGCCGCATGATGAGAATACTCGTTCTTGCCGCCGTGCTCGCCGTCGCGACCGTTGCACCCGCATCGGGCGCCCGCTGGTCCGTCAATCACGCCAGGAGCCATCTTGGCTTCGTGGTGCAATGGAGCGGCCAGCCATTCATCGCGACATTCAAGGTTTGGAACGCGACGATCGATTTCGATCCGGCCGATCTCGCCCACGCAAAGGTTACGGCCACGATTGACCTGGGCAGCGAAGCGTCGGCGATCCCCGATGACGATGACGGACTGAAGGGAACGGAAGGATTTGCCGTCGGACAGTTTCCGACAGCGCATTTTGAGACGACAAGTTTCACGGCAAAAGGCGCGAACAACTACGTTGCTAGGGGGCAGCTCAGCCTCCACGGCGTGACCCGCCAGATCGACCTGCCATTTGTCCTGACCTTCTCAGGCGACACGGTCCATATGACCGGCAAGACAACGGTGCTGCGCACAGACTACAGGCTCGGCCAGGGCGAGTGGGCCTCACCCGCCACCATCGCCCATGAAGTGACCATAACCGTCGATTTGACGGCGACAAAAGTCCGCTGAAATCCGCTATAGACTGTGGCGATGAGCATCGCCACCAAACCTCGGGTCTGCGCCGCCGACATCGCCGGCATCCACAAAGCTGCGAAGCTGCTTCGCGACGGGCGGCTCGTCGCGTTTCCGACGGAGACTGTCTATGGCCTTGGCGCCGACGCCACGAACGGACGAGCGGTTGCGGCCATCTTTGCCGCCAAGAAGCGCCCGCAGTTCAATCCACTGATCGTTCATGTGCGCAATGCTGTTCAGGCCGAGGGCTATGCGCGGTTCAGCGAGACGGCGCGCAAACTCGCCGCAGCATTTTGGCCAGGCGCCCTCACGTTGGTCCTGCGTCGCACCGAGAACTGCCCATTGTCGGAGCTTGTCAGTGCGGGTCTTGAGACTGTCGCCTTGCGCGTGCCGGCGCATCCGGTCGCGCAACAACTTCTCGCCGAGTCGGGAGTCCCGATCGCGGCGCCGAGCGCCAATGCGTCCGGCCGGATCAGCGCCACGACCGCATCGCATGTGCGAGAGAGCCTTGGCGCCGAAGTCGATCTCATACTGGATGGCGGTCCGACACCGCTCGGACTTGAATCGACAGTGATCGGATTTGAAGACGGGCAGCCGGTCTTGCTACGTGCCGGCGCGATCACGCGCGGCGAGATTGAGAAGATCGCCGGTCCGATCCGCGAGCCGGCGAACACGACAATACAGTCTCCCGGTCAGCTTCTCAGCCACTATGCGCCGCGTGCGCGCGTGCGGCTCGACGCGACATCGGTCGATGCGGAGGAAGCTCTGCTGGCGTTCGGGCCCAGAGTTCCCGAAGGTGGAAAACCTGTCCTGAATCTGAGCCAGTCCGGTGATTTGAAGGAAGCTGCGGCAAATCTCTTTTCGATGCTTCACGTCCTCGATGCGAGCGGCCGACCGATCGCCGTCATGTCGATACCCAATGAAGGCCTGGGAGAAGCGATCAATGACAGGCTGCAACGTTCGGCCGCACCACGGGACACGTCATGAACGCCGAAACGCTGGCCCGGCTCAAAAGTGCAGTGGGCCCCAAGGGATTCTCCGAGGATCCCGATGTCATTGCGCCACATCTCGAAGAGTGGCGCAGCAAGTACAAGGGCACGTCTTCGCTGCTGCTCAAGCCGGCCACAACGTCCGAAGTGTCAGCGATTCTCAAAATCTGCGATGAAACAGCGACGCCCCTCGTGCCCCAGGGAGGCAATACGGGCCTCGTCGGCGGCCAGATTGCGTTCAACGGTGAGGTCGTTCTCAGCCTCGCGCGGTTGAACCGGATACGGGGCCTTGACGCGCAGGCGCAGACCATCACCGCCGAGGCCGGCGTGATCCTCGCGCAAATTCAGCGGGCCGCGGATGACAGCAACCTGCTCTTTCCCCTCAGCCTCGCGGCCGAAGGTTCGGCGACGATCGGCGGAAATCTCTCGACGAACGCTGGCGGCGTGAACGTGCTGCGCTACGGCATGGCGCGCGATCTTGTTCTCGGTCTCGAGGTCGTGCTCGCGGACGGGCGCGTTCTGGATCTGCTTCGGACCTTGCGCAAGGACAATACCGGCTACGACCTCAAGCAGATATTCATCGGATCCGAAGGAACGCTCGGCATCATCACCGCTGCCTCACTCAAGCTCTTCCCAAAACCGGCAGAGCGTGTCTGCGTTCTCGCGGCCGTCCCGTCGCCCGCCGCCGCTGTCCAGCTCCTGGCGGAATTCCAGTCCAGGACCGGCGGACAGATTTCCGCCTTTGAACTGATGCCGCGCATCGGGATCGAATTCGTTGCGGCACACATTCCTGGCGCGCGCGATCCGCTTGAGACCGCGTCGCCATGGTATGTCCTCGCAGAAGCCGCCGGCGCGGCGCAGTTCCAACTTGCCGCGATCATCGAGAGCGCACTTGTCGCAGCCACCGAAGAGGGCATCGTCACAAATGCCGTGATTGCGGCAAGCGCGTCCCAGCGCTCCGCGCTCTGGGCTCTGCGCGAAAACATGTCGGAGGCGCAGAAACGCGAAGGCGCTTCGATCAAGCACGATGTCTCGGTTCCGGTCAGCAAAATTCCGCAATTTCTGCAGGACGCAACCGCTGCCGTCTTGCGCGCCGTTCCGGCTGCGCGTCCCGTCAGCTTCGGACATATCGGAGACGGCAATATCCATTTCAACTTCAGTGCGCCACAGGGCGGCAACGAAGCAGCATTTCTCGCGCGCTGGGACGATGTGCAAAAGATCGTGCATGACATCGTGCACAGGTTCGGCGGGTCGATCAGCGCCGAGCACGGAATTGGCGTGCAAAAGCGCGAACAGCTCGCGCTCTACAAGTCGCCGGTCGAGATGGAGCTGATGCGCACGCTGAAGCGCACCTTCGACCCCAAGAACATTCTCAATCCGGGCAAAGTCGTCGCGGTCTAGGCGGCCTTCGGCAGAGCCGGTTCCTGCTGCTGTGCCGGGGCACGCGCAGGTGTCGCCCGCTGCGACTTGTACGACATCGCGCTGATGGCAGCGGTGATGATCGTCGCGAGATAAGGAAGGCTCTGCACCCCGATCATCACCATCCAGAGCTGGACGGAAGGGTCATCGAAACTGCCGCCGGTGCCGAGCGAAAAGAGTGCGAGCATGCAGAGGCCGAACAGCGTCGTCTCCTGCCACACCTTGCGCAGAGCCTGCGACAGCAGCGCCTGGTCTTCGCATTTTGGCGTCCGCAGGAAGGGCTTGCCCTTGGTCACGAGCCCCGAGATCACCGCCTTGCCCACCGCATGCGTCAGAGAAAGCCCGGCCACAGACGCCATGATTGCGCCCTTGAGGCCCGAGCGCACCTTTTGCGGATAGAGCAGCAGCGTCTTCATCGTCTTGGCGAAGAACAATGCGAGAGCCGCAGCAGACAATGTCGGCAGCGGCACGTCGAAGGTTTGAGGTGAAACCCACATAAGGCCGGTCCAGATCAGTGCCATGTACGTCACGACCATGCCAAGTCCGTCGGAGATCCAGGGCAGCCATCCGACAAGGAACTGGTAGCGCTGCGCCCACGACAATTTGCTGTTGCCGAAGAAAATGGCGCCGGCGTGATGCTTCATGATCTGCATCGCGCCATAGACCCAGCGATAGCGCTGGCTCATGAACGCATCGAGCGTATCGGGCATCACGCCGCTGCCCATGCTTTCGGGGATATAGGCGGCGCTGTAGCCGGCTTCGAACAGCTTCAGTCCGAGCTCGGTGTCCTCCGTGATGCACCACGTCGCCCAGCCGCCGACTTCCTCCAGCGCATCCTTGCGTACGATCGTCATCGTTCCATGCTGGATGATGGCATTGTGTTCGTTCCGTTCCACCATGCCGATCTGGAAGAAGCCGCGATATTCCTCATAGGCCATGGCCTTGAAAATGTTCTGGTGCGCGTCGCGATAGTCCTGCGGCCCCTGCACCAGCGCAATCTCACGCGACGCGAACAGCGGCAAGGCCCGGCGCAACCAGAACGGCTCGACCTGATAGTCGCTGTCGATCACCGCGATATAGGCGGCGGCGGGATCGGTCAGTAAGAGCGCTTCGTTGAGCGCACCGGCCTTGAATCCGGCCATCTCGTCATAGTGATAGAAGCGAAAGCGTTCGCCAAGCGCTGCGCATCGCGCTTGGACCGGCATCCAGGTTTCCCTCTCTGGCGTGTTGTTGTCCAGAACTATCACTTCGAAGTTGTCGTAGTCGAGGCGTGCGAGCGCATCGAGCGTCTCGATCACCATGGCCGGCGGTTCGTTGTAGCAGGGCACGTGAATCGAAACGCGCGGGCTGTGCTCGGGAATGGCGACCTGAATCGCGCGCCGCTCCACGCGCCAAAGACTGGCAGCCAGTTCGATGCCTTCTGTCAGGATCACCGTCGACGCCAGCAGGACGAGCGGCGTCATGGCAATGATCATGATGAGATCCGTCGGCTCGACATATTCGAGCGAACTTGCGTCGATCAGAACCAATAGGCCGGTGGTCACGACGGCGACGAGACCGCCCATGACCAGATAACCCTGCTGGCGCATGCGCGGCATCCAGCCAAGGATCAAAAGGCCAAGCGCCAGCGTGAGCGCCGCGGCAAACGCGGCGTAGGTGCGCCATTGCGGAAAGGTTCTCAGCAGTCCGGTGAAACCGAACTTCGGATTTCCCAGCGCGTCGTAGAGACCCCAGCTCGCACCGACGGATCCCTCGTTGCCGCCCTTCCAAGGCTGGTCATAGGCTTCCAGCAGATAGTAATCGTAGCCCTTCTCCATCGCGAGCTGAACGAAGGCGCGCATGAAGTACGCTTCGTTGGCGATGGACGGTTCGGCGAAGCGCTTGCTGCGCCCTTCCGACGGCCAGCCCGCTTCACCGATGATGATCGGCTTGTCGGGGAACTCCTGCTGGACGTCGTTGTAGGCGTTCTGGAGGAAGCGCAACGAGTCGTGCGCGGACATCCCTTCCCAGTAGGGAAGAAGGTGTACGGACACGACGTCGACATACTGTCCGATTTCGGGCGTCAGCAGCCAGGTCGACCACGGTTCCGCGGTCGTTATCTTGATGCGCGTCGGCAGTGCTTCTCGCACGCGCTTGATGTAGGCATTGAGCTGATCGGGCGTAACGAAGCCGAAGAGGATCGCCTCATTGCCGACGAAAACACGGTCGATGACCCTGCGGTTGGCGAGAGCGGTCTTGATGCACAGATTGAGTTCTGTCTCGTTCTGATCGAGATCGGCGGAGATCCAGCAGCCGAGAGAAACGGTGAGGCCGTAACGCCTCGCGATCTCCGGGACTTTGTCCATGCCGCCCGCGACCGTATAGGTGCGAACGCGGCCGGTGAGCAGCGAGAGCTGCGCCATGTCCCGATCGATCTGCTCGGGTGTGATGTGGCCGTTCTCTTTCAGCGTGAAGACATGGCTGGGGTTGTACGCGATGCCACGGACCTGTCCGTCCCAGTCGGGCGCAACAACCGTGTAGTCGCGGCTCGCCCAGAACAGCACAGACGCGCCGACAACGAGGACGAGTGCGAGCGCTATCCGAAGCCGTCCGCTTCCGATCCTTTTTCGCCAGTCGCTGAGGACTGTCTTGAACACGATTGGTGACCCCACCGCGCGGTCCGGTCTGCGCAACAATTCCAGTATACCAAGTCACGGAACCTCCGTCCGGCTCCGACAGCGGTCTTATTGCCGCCCATTTCCTTCATCGTCCTGGTCCGGCGGTCCCTTTTCCGCAGGCTTTGTGGACAGCAGTTCCATATCGAAGACCAGCGTTTGATTGGGCGGGATCATTCCATCCCCGGCGCCGCGTGCGCCATATGCCAGATCGGACGGGATCACGAGGTGCCACTTGTCGCCCTCCCGCATGAGGCCAAGCGCTTCGGTCCAGCCGGGAATCAGCTTGTTGACCGTGAACTGGGCAGGCGTCATCGGCTCGGTTCCGTCAAACACCTTTCCGTTGATCAGCATACCCGTGTAGCTGACCGTGACCGTGTCTGTCGGCAACGGCCGCTTTCCGAAACCGTTTTTAATGATGCTGTACTGTAGCCCGCTGGGGCGTACCACGACACCCGGCTTTGCCGAATTCGACGCCAGGTATGCGGCGTTTGCTTCAGGGCTCAGCGACGGATCCGCCGCTTTCACTTGCGCCGTCGCCAGTGTCAAAAACGCCGTCAGCGCGGCCAAGAAGGCCCCGATACGCTTCATGTTGAGTTCCCTTTCAATCGCTTCCGCAACTTAAGCCAAAAGGCGCCCGTCGCGCTCAAATCCTTACGCGTTGGCGAGCGCCGCGCCAAGCCCTTGTCGGTACGGCAAAAAACAGAGCTTTTGGACCAAATAGGGGCTCTTAAGCGGCGGCCAAACAGCCGGCCGAGCCAGGTCGGGCGGCGGAGAGGCTTGGCCAGCGCCGCGCCTATCGTGGTTTCCACATTTGCTTTTGACGCGCCCGTTTCGCGGGAGGCGTTTAAAGTCGCTGTTGCGGCGATCTCGCCTGCCGGATGGAACGCGACTGAAGCTTCGCACGCATCAGACGGTCTCACGGCCATCGGGCCGATGGCGGTCGTCATGTACTTTCTCGACCAAAGCTCGCCCGGGCTGAGATTGAACGGGTCTGCAGCCGTTTTCAGCATCGGAGCATTGTGCGTCTCCGAAATCTGACGCGCCTTCACGTCATGGATGAAAGCCTCGAAGCGCTCCGCGCCCTCGGCCAGCGACGTCGTTCGCTCGCCGCTCTTTTCGCCCATCTCAGCCTCCGTCCTGCCTGCTTTGCCATTGAAAACCGCTCTCGCGGCTAATCACGGCGACGTCAATCGCGCCGCCGACGGTTTGTTTCTGCGCCGTGATCCGTTTCTTGAACACGTTGAGCGAGACCAGCTCGCGGGCTGTCTCGCCCAGCTCGTTACGCGAGGCGATCTCCAGAACACGAAGCACCGGATTGATGAACGCGTGCTGCTGATAGTCGCCAATGCCTCCGCGCAGAGCATCGAAATATTGCGGAATGTGGCTGGACTGGAACTGGCGGCGAACGTTCTCCTTCAGCTCCCGTCCCGCGTCCGGGAACTCGCCAATGACATGATCGACGAGGCCTTGCATGAGCATGTTCACGGCACCGTACACCCTGCGCTCGAGATTGAAGTCGATGCCGCGGATGAATGCGTTGGTGACTTCGCTGTCGGCGAAAACCCGAATCCTGGAGCGCGTGTTGGTGTCGATCCCGTCGAACGAAACCTCCGCGCGTTTGGCTATTCCACCGACGATTGACGACACGAAATGCGTGACGACGACCGGGTATCGCTCTTCGGAACCAAAGCCGGCAAATACCAGGCCCGTTACGTCTTCGAGAAACAGGTCCTTCACAACACAGAAGATGGCGATGTCTTTCAGTCTCTGCAGCGCCTGCTTTCCGAGACCGAATGGTTGAAATCCATAGGCAATGAGTTCGTCGATGGCCGCAGCGTGTTCGCGCGCGACCTGAGCGCCGAAACCGGGCGGAAAACATTTCAGATCGGCGCGCGGGGTACCATCTTCGAGAAATTGGTAATCGCGCCACACGCGCTCAATGGCCTCTTCGAGAATGACGGTGTCGGCGACGTTTGCGCGCGCCTGGCCGCCTTCCTCGCGGATGTACTGCGCGAGTTGAAAGATGTGCCGGAATATCGATGCCAAAAGCCGCTTATAGTCGTCCCTTTGCCGGTTTGTCGGGAAGAATTCCTCCAGGTGATCCAGCATCCCGAGAAAGCCCGCGCAATAATCGCGAACATGCGCTTTTGGCGGCGGTTTCAACTTAGTCTGATAGTGCTCGATAAGATGTTCCCACGGATGGCCCATCATGTCGGCGATGCCGAAGAACATGACGCCGACCGGCTGGCCGACCACGAGGTTAAAAAGCTTTCTCTGGTCGTTGCGCACGACGACAGTCCCGCCGTCAATCAACGTCACCGCAGAGTCGGCGGCAAGCGCGACAGCGCGCTGGTTCATGACCGCGATCTCGGATGTCATGCACTAAAATCCTGTACCGCTCGATAAACGCACAATGTCATAGCTGCGCATCAATTGGGAGACAGAGACACTTTATGGTTAGGCTCGGTTGCTCCACTTCGCCACTGCGTCTAGGTTCGTAACAGCGAAAATCAACGGGAGGCTTTACATGTACAAACCATTCGATCTGTCAGGCAAAGTTGCACTCGTCACGGGCGGCAATGGCGGTATTGGTCTGGGAATGGCGGACGCCATGGCACAGGCCGGAGCGGACATTGTCATTTGGGGCACGAACGCGGAAAAGAACGAAGCTGCGATCGGTAAACTCAAGGCCCACGGCAAACGCGCGCGAGCTTACAAGGTGAACGTGGCCAGCGAAGCTGAAGTCGTGGACGCGATGGGAGCGACGATCAAGGACATGGGCCGAGTCGATACCGTGATCGCGAACGCCGGCGTCGGCGGCGGTGCACCCTCTTTCAGTCAGATGACGATAGACATTTGGCGTCGCGTGCATGCGGTGAACGAAGAAGGCGTGTTTTTTACCTTGCGAGAAGCCTGCAAGCACATGGTCGAGCGCGCTGGAAAAGGCGATGCCGGCGGCTCGCTCGTCGGTGTTGCGAGCCTTGCGGGTCTTGAAGGCGCCGGACGCAACGAAGCCTACAGCGCGACCAAGGGCGCGGTGCTGGCCATGATGCGTTCCATCGCCGTGGAACATGCTCGTTACGGCGTTCGCGCGAATTCGATTGCGCCTGGCTGGATCGCAACGGACATGACGCAGATGGCGCAGAACTCTTCGGCGTTCGCGGAAAAGGTCATCCCGCGTGTGCCGATGCGCCGATGGGGCAAGCCCGAAGATTTCGGAGGCATTGCCGTCTATCTCGCGAGTGACGCCTCCAAGTATCACACGGGTGATACCTTCATCATCGACGGCGGCTACATCATTTTTTAGACGGGATATGCCGCAGCATGAGCGGCAGGAACGACTTCAATATTGCGTCCTTGCCGCCGCGCAGCTTTGCCGCGCGGTCGAGCTGTCCGCCAAGACCCAGATGCGCGAAACCGTGAACGAGCGACCACATTGCCATCAGTAGCCCGTACGCGTCGGGAGTCATCTCGTCCGTCGGTTTAAGTCCCGACGCAGCCCGAACCGCGCTCTCGAGAACGTTGAAGGAGCGGTCTGCGACTTCGCCCAAATTCTTGTAGCCCATGTCGCACTTGCTGTTCGAAAACATGAGCTGAAATCGTGCCGGGTTGTTCATCGCAAAAGTGACGTAGGCGAGTCCCTGCGCGTAGAGCCGCTTCTGCGGATCGCTGCCCGCCCGCTTGTCGGCCGCGATCAGGGCATCACCGAATTCCTGGAAGCCCTGCAGGGCGACTTCGGACAGAAGTCCTTTTGCATCCTTGAAGTGGTGCGCCGGAGCAGCGGGTGAGACTCCTGCCCTGCGTGCCGCTTCGCGCAAGGTGAAGCCATCGACGCCCCGTTCCAAAATGATTTCCTCGGCCGCTTCGACAAGCTGCTTGCGCAGATCCCCGTGGTGATAGGGAGATTTTCTCTTGCTTTTTCTGACTCGCTTTATCTTGACAGTGTTCAAATTGATGCCTATTGATCTATACACTGTTCAGATCGTAGCCCAGGAGCGAGCCTTGGAAAAGGGAATAAGGCGGTACAGCCTCTACACGATGACGTTCTTGGCCGTTGGTGTCGCGATCCACGCGATGCGGTACGATCTGGTACCCGCGAATATCTATCTGGGAGTGGACACCGCGATCCAGGGCGTAATTGCGCGGGTTCCGGTTCAGGCACTCACGCACATGATCTTTGGGCCCATCGCACTCCTTACCGGGCCCTGGCAGTTCTTTTCGAAACTGCGCACAACGAACCCGAAGCTGCATCGCTGGACGGGACGAAGCTATGTCGCCGCGTGCCTGATCTCGGGAATTGGCGCGGTGTTCACGGCGCCTTACGCATCGGGCGGCCCGGTCGCGAGCGCGGGCTTCATGATGCTGGCGGTGCTTTGGATTGCGACGACCTTCTCGGGCTGGCGCGCAGCGGTGTCGCGTAATTTTGAACTGCATCGCATCCTGATGCGGTTCAGCTATGCCATGACGTTCGGCGCTGTGACCTTGCGCCTCCAGATTCCGTTCGGATTTATCTTCTTCCACTTCACGAGCTATCGGGAGATGTCCGTGTGGCTCGCCTACACGGCGTGGATTCCGAATGTGATCGTCGTGGCGATCTACACGCTGGCGACCACGGTCCGTAAGCGCAACACGAATGTGGTTGCGGCCTGAACGTCCGTACAACAACAAAAAGGGATGCCCGATTTCTCGGACATCCCATTATCAGGGCTCATTTTAGGCACAAAGAAACAGTCTGGCAAGGTCACTTTTATCGTAATAGATGACATCCCCTCATACTGTATCAGGGGATATTCATGACTGCCTGCGGACTCGACTTCGGAACATCCAATTCAGCGATCGGCCTCGTGCGGGGCGGCGTGCCTGCGCTTGCACCGGTAGAGAGCAACGACACGCTCATCCCGAGCGCCGTCTTCTTCGACTACGAAACCAAGGGCCGCGTCCTCTTCGGGTCCGAAGCCATAGGCACCTATATCGAGCAGCATGACGGACGCTTGATGCGCGCCCTGAAATCGATCCTGGGCTCGCCCCTCATCGACGAGAAAACCGCGCTCGGCAGCAAGATGGTGGCCCTTACCGAGGTCGTCGAGATCTTCGTGCGGTATTTGAAGACCAAGGCGGAAGCCTTTGCAGGAGAAGAAATAACTGCCGTGGTTCACGGCCGACCGGTGCGCTTCGTCGAAAACGACGACGCAGCCGATGCCAAGGCCGAGCGCGTCCTCACCGGCATCGCCAACCGCGTCGGTTTTCGCGACGTGGCGTTCGTGTACGAGCCGATCGCTGCGGCCTACCACTATGAGGAGACTGCCTCGGGCGAGGAGACGGTTCTGATCGCGGATATCGGCGGCGGCACCTCCGACTTCACGGTCATCCGAATCGGGCCGGAGCACCGTGCCCTGCCTGACCGCTCCGGCGACATCCTTTCCAACGCAGGCATGCGAATCGGCGGCACCGACTTCGACTCGCTTCTCAGTCTGGACGCCGTCATGCCGCTTCTGGGCCTTGGCTCCCACCTCATCGAAAAAAACCTTCCGATGCCCAACTCCCTCTATTTCGAACTCGCCACCTGGCCGACCATCAATTTCACCTACACATTCCAGAATGAGCGCATGTTGCTCGAACTCGTCGCAGGTTCGCGCGAGCCGGAAAAAGTGGCGCGGCTGCTCAAGGTGATACGTGCTCGGTTGGGTCACCGCATCGCTTTCGCGGTGGAGGATTCCAAGATCGAGCTGAGTGATCAGCCGACCGCCCTGCTGCCACTCGACTTTGTCGAACGCTCGCTCGCGGCGACCGCCACGCGCCGCGGCTTTGACGACTCCATCGCATCGCGAACCGAACGCCTTCACCAAACTGCGGCGAAGTGCATCAGGGATGCAGGTCTTCAGCGTGACGCCATACACACAATCTTCTTCACGGGCGGATCGAGCCGTGTTCCTGCCGTTCGCGAAGCCATCGCGCGAGCGGCCCCGGCAGCACGCGTGGCGACGGGATCGGACTTCCTTTCCGTTGCGTTAGGCCTGACGCGTGAGGCGCAGAAGCGCTTCGGCTGACTTGCCCTGCGCTTGCTCAGGGTGAATGCTCTCCGCAAAGAACGATGAGGAAAACGCCATGACGATCCGCACCCCGCTTTGCGACATGCTCGGCATCAAATATCCCATCATGCTTGCCGGTATGGGTGGCGTTTCGTATGGCGAACTCGCTGCAGCCGTTTCGTCAGCCGGCGGCTTCGGCACGCTGGGCATGGCCGGGCGCTCGCCTGATGAAATAAAGAACGAAATGCGCATCGTGCGCGACCTCACCGACAAGCCTTTCGGTGTCGATCTGCTCGCGGCCGTTCCGGAATCCCTGGAGCGCACCGCCGACATCATCATCGAAGGCGGCGCAAAGGCCTTCATCTCCGGCCTGGGCGTTCCGCCCCCGCATCTGGTCAAGAAATTCCATGACGCAGGCCTGAAGGTCATGAACGTGGCCGGCGCGGTGAAACATGCGCGCATTGCGGAAGCCGGAAAACTGGATGCCGTTATCGCGCAAGGCACAGAAGCCGGCGGACACACGGGCCGCATTGCAGGCATGGCGCTCATCCCGCAGGTCGTGGACGCGGTGAAAATCCCGGTCATCGCCGCAGGCTCGATTGTCGACGGACGCGGCCTCGCCGCGGCTCTGGCGCTCGGCGCGCAAGGCGTCTGGATGGGTACGCGTTTCATCGCCTCGACCGAGGCGCATGCCGGCGGCCTCTACAAGCAGGTCATCGTCGACTCGACCGACGAAGACACGATCATCACGCGCTCCTATTCGGGCAAGCCGATGCGCGTGTTCAAGAACGAATGGGTCGCAGACTGGGAGAAACGTCCCCAGGACATCAAGCCCTTCCCGCAGCAGGCCATGCTCTCGGGTCAGGCAGGAGTCATGGGCGGCATCGGCGGACAGATCGAGGGCTTGTCCCGAGAACGTTCCGCATTCGCCATGGGCCAGGGAGCGGGCGCCATAGAAGACGTGAAGCCGTCGGCTCAGATCATCCGCGAGATCATGCAGGAAGCCGAAGAGGTGATCGCGCGCATTGCGGGCTTGGCAAAAAAGGCCGCCAGCGCCTAGAGCATTTTGATGGCGAGGTGAATCAGAACCGCAAGGCCGAAGCCGGCGACGGCCACGCCTGAGCCTCTGTTGATGATCGCCATCACGCGATCGTTGATGCTGGCATGGAACAGGCCGACGACCGCCGTCAGCGCCAGCCACCAGAGCGTCGAGCCCGCGGCCACGCCGATAACGACGAAAGCCGCGGAGGCAAAGTTCGGGTGCCCGCCCGCCAGTCCGCCCAGACCGGCAAAAAGCGCCGCGAAGCCCAGCAGAGTTGCGGGATTGGTGATGGTGAGCGCGAACGTCGAAGCCATCGCGCGAAAAAGCGTCGAAGCGCCTTTTTCCTTCGCCGCGATTTTGTCCTCCAGGCTCGTCTCGACCTTCGCCAGAAATGTGTGAATGCCGAAATAGATCAGCATTGCGCCGCCCACGAGCTCGAGATAGTGCGAGTAGCCCTTGATGAGATGCGCGATCGCGGTAAGGCCGAAGCCGGTCACGATCGCGAACACTGTGTCGCCCACGGCCGCTCCAAGACCCGATACGAAGCCGTTCACAGGACCGAAAGCGAGCGTGCGGCGGATGCAGATAAGGTTCACCGGTCCGATCGGCACGGCGACAATCAGTCCGATCACGATCCCGGACACTATGAGAAAAAGATAGTCCATCCCCCGATGAGCCCGCTGACCTAGATCTCGACGACCAAACGGCCGCGGACCTTGCCTGCGAGAATGTCTTCGGCCGCCTTGCGCACGCCAGACAGGGGAATGGTGTGCGTCATCGCCGCGAGCTTGCCGACATCGAGATCGCGTGCGAGCCGGTTCCAGGCCTGAATGCGACGCGGCTTCGGCATCTGCACGGAGTCGATTCCAAGCAGCGATATGCCGCGCAGAATGAACGGAGCGACGCTGGTCGGAAGATCGAGGCCCGCCGCGAGGCCGCAGGCTGCAACGGCGCCACCATAGGAAGTCGAGGAAATGACATTGGCGAGTGTCTTGGAGCCGACGCTGTCGACACCGCCTGCCCAACGCTCCTTGCCGAGCATGCGCGGCTCACCGGACAGCTCCGCACGCGGGATGATTTCAGAGGCGCCCAAACCCTTCAGGTAGTCGCCCTCTTCCGGCCGGCCCGTCGACGCAATGACCCGATAGCCGAGCTTCGCGAGAAGAGAGACCGCGACAGATCCGACGCCGCCTGCTGCGCCGGTGACAACGATCGCACCTTTTGCGGGCGTCACGCCCGCATCTTCGAGTGCGAGCACGCAAAGCATCGCGGTGTATCCAGCCGTGCCGATTGCCATCGCTTGCGCCGGCGTGAATTCCTTGGGCAGAGGTACGAGCCAATCACCCTTCACCCGAGCGAGCTGCGAATATCCGCCGTAGTGAACTTCGCTCAGTCCGAAACCGTTGAGCAGGACTTTGTCGCCCGGCTTGAAGTGCTCGTTCGACGACTCCTCTACCGTACCGGCGAAATCGATGCCTGGGATCATCGGAAATTTGCGCACAACGGGCGAGCGGCCCGTCAGCGCCAAGCCGTCCTTGTAGTTAACCGTCGAGTGGGACACCGCGACAGTTACGTCGCCCTCCATCAGATCGGCGGGCGTCAGTTCGACGTCCTCGACGGTCTGCTTGTCGTTGTCCTTGCGGATCAGGATGGCCTTGAAACGGCTCTTCATGGCGGGATAACTCTTTTACAGGTGCAGGCCGGGAGGCGACCCGAATTCTCGCGCCGCGTCAAGGCGTTGGGGAAAGTGTCTCCACGAAGCGGATCGGCTCGCCCTGACTTGCCACAACCAGCGCCCGGTCGCGCATGATCGTTTTGCCGCGGATAATCGTCGCCAGCGCCCAACCGGTCGTTTCCATTCCGTCGAACGGTGTCCAGCCGCACTTGGAGGCGATCCAGCTATTTTCGATTTTCCTCCTCGTCTTCAGATCGACAATCGTGAAGTCGGCGTCGAAACCGCGTGCGATGCGTCCCTTACCAGCAATGCCGAAGATGCGCGCGGCGCCGGCGCTTGTCATGTCGATGAAGCGTTCAAGCGATAGTCGTCCTGCATTTACGTGGTCGAGCAGAATTGTGACCAGCGTCTGCACGCCCGGCATGCCTGACGGCGTATCGGGATAGATTTTGTCTTTCTCCGCGCGCGTATGCGGCGCATGGTCCGAACCAATGACGTCGATCACGCCCTGGTTGACCGCCTGCCATAGCGCCTCTCGATGATGGGCATCGCGGATCGGTGGATTCATCTGTGCGTAGGTTCCCAGACGCTCGTAACATTCCGGCGCCGCCAGCGTGAGATGCTGCGGAGTTGTCTCTGCTGTGGCGATTTCCTTCGCCTCCGCAAGCAGGGGAATCTCATCGGCTGTCGTGACGTGCAGAACATGCACGCGCCGGCCCGCGGCTCGCGCAAGCCGGATGACGCGCTCAGTGGACATGCGCGCGGTTTCCGCGTCACGCCAAACCGGATGCGAGCGCGGGTCGCCTTTGATCGCGAGACCTTTGCGGGCCCTGAGCCTGTCCTCATCTTCGGAATGAACCGCGACGCGGCGCCGGCCCGCGCGCAACATGGTGGCAATGTCGTCTTCGTGATCAAGGAGCAGTGTTCCCGTCGACGACCCAAGGAACGCCTTGACGCCGGCCACGCCTGGCATGCGCTCCAGTTCCGCCAGCGCGCCGATATTGGCCGGAGTAGCTCCGATATAGAACGCGTAGTCGCAATGCATGCGTCCGGCGGCGCGCAAGAGCTTATCTTCCATCGCCGCGCGTGACGTCGTCGGCGGCGACGTGTTCGGCATCTCGAAGATGCCGGTTACTCCGCCAAGAACGGCCGCGCGGCTGCCGCTTTCAAGGTCTTCCTTGTGCTCGTTGCCCGGCTCACGGAAGTGGCACTGGCTGTCGATGACGCCAGGCAGCACGTGAAGCCCCTTAGCATCAAAGGTTTCCTGGGCTCTGCCGGCTCCCAGTGAACCGATCGCAGCGATCTTGCCGGCGCGAACGCCAACATCGCCGATCGCGATGCCATTGGGAGTGGCGACCGTGCCGCCGCGAATGATCAGATCGAACATCTCAGACATGTAAAATCAGTAGGACGGCCCTTCGGCCTTGGCAACCACATCGACAGCGACTAATTCAGTGTCATGCCAGTCGCCCACCTTGAAGACCGTGCTGTCATTGCCGTGGCCGGGCCAGAGGCCCGCCCTTTCCTGCAGGGCCTGATTACCAATGACGTCGAAAAACTGGCGCCGGGCCAAGGTGTCTATGCTGCGCTTCTCACGGCGCAAGGCAAGATCCTGTTCGACTTCTTTATGGTCGAAGGTGACGGCGCGATCCTGATCGACTGCCATGCGGGGTCTCGCGACGCACTCCTCAAGCGGCTCTCCTTGTACCGGCTGCGCAGCAAGGTGGTCCTGGAGGTGCGGGACCAGCTTGCCGTTCTCGCGGAATGGGACGGTGCGGCCGCGCGCTACGCGATTTCCTATCCCGACCCAAGGCTTGGGGCGCTTGGCCGGCGAGCCGTTATTTCCAAGGGCGAAATGCGGCGCGACCTGCTTCCCGCGAGCGCCTATCATGCGCAGCGTCTCGCGGCTGGCGTTCCAGAGAGTACCGATTTTGGATCCGACAAGATGTTCGCGCTGGATGCCGATCTCGACGAGTTGCAGGCGGTAGACTTCGAAAAAGGCTGCTACGTCGGACAGGAACTGACCGCGCGCATGAAGCACCGCGGGACGGCGCGCAAGCGTCTGCTGCCATTCGAATTTGCGTCAGAAGGTGCACACGACCTTTCGCTGAAGGCCGCTGGCAAAGACGTCGGCGAGATCATGTCCGAATATGGCCGGCGCGGATTTGCGCAAGTACGGCTGGACCGCCTGGAAGAAGCGGGCGGCAGTGAACTTCGTGCCGGCGAGCAGATTGTCAAATTGATCAAACCATCATGGCTTTTCCCTTGACGTTTCTGCGCCTGGGTGGAAGTTTTTGTTTTGTTCCATTCCGGCCGTGAGGAGAAACCAATCATGCTCCATCATGTTTCCGTAGGCGTCAGCGATGTGGCGCGCGCGGCGAAGTTCTACGATGCCGTTCTGGGTACGCTCGGATACAAGCGCGTGATGGAGTTTCTGCCCTACGCATTGGCATATGGCGAAACACATCCTGAGTTCTGGATCCAGCTTCCGCATGATCAGAAGCCCATGAGCGTCGGCAACGGCGTGCATCTCGGCTTCGTCGCGCGCACCAAGGACCAGGTGCACAAATTTCACACGGCCGCCCTCGCCCATGGCGGCAGCAACAACGGCGAGCCCGGTCCTCGGCCGGACTATGGCCCGGACTATTACGGCGCGTTCGTCTTTGACCTTGACGGCAACAAGATCGAAGCCACCTTGCACGCGGCGCCGAAGACCCAGGCGGCAAGACAAAGCGTGAAGATGAAGGCGGCAAAGAAAAAGGCCGCGAAGAAGAAGTCCGCAAAAAAGGCAGCCGAAAAGCCGGTCAAGAAAAAAGCCAAAAAGAAAAAGTCCAGGCGTTGAGCGAAGCGGCCGTCATACGCTGCGGCTGGTCGGTGAAGGAACCGATCTATATCGCTTATCACGACGAAGAATGGGGCGTGCCGGAATATGATCCGCGCGCGCTCTACGAGAAACTCGTGCTGGATGGATTCCAGGCCGGCCTGTCATGGATCACGATCCTCAAGAAGCGCGAGGCCTTCCGCGCTGCGTTCGACGACTTCGATCCGCAAAAAATCGCGCGCTACGGCAAGCGCGAGGTCAATCGGCTGATGAAGAATGCTGGCATCATCCGCTCAGAACCGAAAATCCAGGCCGCGATCCGTGGCGCACAGCTCTGGCTCGACATCCAGGAAAAGGAACCTGGCGGCTTTACGCGCTTCATCTGGAAGCATGTCGACGGCAAACCGAAGGTGAACCACTACAAGACACTGAAGCAGGTTCCGGCGAAGACGAAAATGAGCGAAGGGCTTGCGAAAGAATTGAAGACGCGCGGCTTCAATTTCTGCGGACCGGTGATCGTGTATGCGTTCGCGCAAGCCGTGGGGATGGTGAACGACCACATCATTTCATGTCATCGCCATGAACCGTGTGCCGCGATGAACGGCGAGCCCTAGCCGTTCATGCGGTCACGGAACCAGGAAGGTCTGTTCCAGCCGTTCCTTGCCCTCACCGCCGATGTAGACGCGCTCGGTGAACTCGTATCCTTCAATAACGCGATGCCAGAAGGTGACGGCGGCGATATGTGCGCGGTATTGCGAAATCTCCCACGCACCTGGAAAACGCTTGATGATCTGCCGCGCAAATTCAAGCGCGACGCCGGTGCGGCGAAATTCCGGAAATGAATAGAACTCGGCCATTTCGGTGCGCCCGTCACAGTGCACAAGCGCGAAGGCGGCGCGCTTTCCGTCGGCCAGTGCCCAGAAGGGATGCCGACCAGGCTCCTTCCAGTAGAGATCGAACCAGGGATATTGAAAGACGCCATCCACCGGCGCGAAATTTCCGAATTGCATCAGCTCGGCCATGTAGGCCTGCATGCGGTTCCACAGCTCCGGCTTGTCTTTCGGCGCGACGGGGACGATCTCGACGTGCATCAGCCGCGACCGCGGTAGGACGCGACGCCGGTGTCTGGAAGCCACACGCCGGACGGCAACTTTCCGGTCTGCCAGAAAATATCGATGGGCATTCCGCCTCGCGGATACCAATAGCCGGCAATGCGCAGATATTTCGGCCGGATCGCAGTCGCGACACGCTTGCCGATCTCGAGCGTGCAGTCTTCGTGAAAGGCGGCGTGATTGCGAAAGCTGGCGAGATAGAGCTTCAGCGACTTGGACTCGACGATCGACTTTGCTGGCGCGTAGTCGATAACGAAGTGCGCGAAGTCCGGTTGTCCCGTGACAGGACAAAGCGACGTAAACTCTGGAGCCGTGAAGCGAACAAGATAATCCGTATCGGCGTGCGGATTGGCCACAGCCTCGAGCTTGGCTTCCTGCGGGGAGCGCGGAAGGGCCACGGACCGGCCCAATTGCGTTAGTTTTCTGGCCATAAACAGCCTTTGGCAGGCAGATGAATTTCCGTCAAGGAAGCCGCTTTTGGGACGGGCGGGCTTGAAGTGCAGCCGGCCAGCCACGAGATTGAAGAATAATATGACCGGAGCGGGAAATGGCTGAAGAAAACGGCTCAGTCGGCCAGAACAGGGCCTGGCAGGTCATTAAGCATCTGCTGGGCGTGGAAGACGGCAAGGGCCCGCTTCGGGCGGTGCTCGAACCCCTGGCCATTATCGCGATAACTTTCGCCTCCACGACCGCAATCGCCCAGCCATTCTACGTTCCCAGCGGATCCATGCAGCCGACACTGGCCATCGGCGATGCGTTCATTGCCGCAAAATATCCCTATGGCTACAGCCGCTACTCGGTCCCGTTCGCGTTCGGTCCTGCATCTTCAACCCGGCTTCTGCAAAAATTGCCTCAGCAGGGCGACGTTGTCGTCTTCCGCCTCCCGCGCGATCCCAGCCAGACCTATATCAAACGCGTGATCGGACTCCCGGGCGACAAAATTCAGATGATCGCGGGACGCCTTTGGATCAACGGCAAGGAGCTCGCTCTGCGCCCCGACGGCCAGGGAAAAGTTGAGAGCGAAGACGGAACGTTCTCGGACTCCCCGCGCTTCATCGAGACTCTGCCCAACGGCAAAACCCATCCGATCTACAAATGGACTTGGACGGGACAGCTCGATGACACGCAGGAGTTCGTCGTGCCTGCTGGGCATCTGTTCATGATGGGCGACAATCGCGACAACTCTCTCGACAGCCGCGTGCCGGCTGATGATGGCGGTGTCGGGTTCGTGCCGGCAGAAAATCTTGTCGGCCGCGCCGAGTTCGTCGTCGGCTCCTACGACTTCCTGAACGCACATGCGATCTGGACGTGGGTCACCGAATTCCGCCTCTCGCGTTTCTTCAACGGCGTGAGCTGAGCGGCGCCCTCGCCGCCCAGCTCCCTCCCACTATTTGCGATTTCGAATCTCTTCGCGCAGAGGCGCGAGCGCCTCGGACCATTTGTGAAGCTCGTTAAGTGACGCGACGACGCCCTGCTGATTGAGCTCGTTGCCTTCGAACTTGCCGTCCTTGAGCTGCGCATAGAAGTTCGGGATGGCGATGCCTTCCGGGATCGGCATCATCTTGACAGTCGTGACCTGTAAGCGTGCCGCCTGCGCCGAACGCGTGCCGCCAGAGACGCCCGCATAGGTCACGAACATCGCCGGCTTGTACTGCCACTCCCACAGCAGGTAATCGATCGCGTTCACGAAGCTCGGCGGCGGCGAGAAATTATATTCGGGC
>Ga0265325_10000158_pt1 | contig 47384 bp, 48 predicted proteins | sample 41420metaG_FD_202090 | JGI IMG/M metagenome (GOLD analysis project Ga0265325, IMG submission 202090) | Rhizosphere microbial communities from Carex aquatilis grown in University of Washington, Seatle, WA, United States - 4-14-20 metaG | ecosystem: Host-associated > Plants > Roots > Rhizosphere...
AGGTTGCCGAACGTGGTGGAGGTCAGGCCGGTCACCTGGGCGGTGGACAGCTTGGCGACACTGAGCGCGTCAAGGGTGGTGTTGTTGATGGCGTTGAGCTGGGTCGTGGTGAGACCCTGAACCTGCGTGGTCGAGAGCGCGCCGACCTGCGTGGTCGACAGCTTGTTGAGGACGGTTGTGCTCAGCGTGCCGATCTGGGTGGCGGTGAGCGCGTTGGCCTGCGTGGTCGACAGGTTCTGCAGCTCGGTCGAGCTCAGCGTGCCGATCTGGGCAGCCGTCAGCTTGCTGACCTCTGTGGCCGTGAGGGCGCTGATTTGCGTGTCGACGAACTGCTGGACCTGCAGGGACAGCAACGCATTGATGATGCTGGGAGAAAGAGCCGCGACCTGGGTTGTAAGAAATGCCTTGATATCGGTCGAATTCAGTATGTTGACTTGCGCGGCCGTCAACGCTGCCACCTGCGTCGTCGCGAGCGATTGAATATCGGTGGTGGTGAGGCCTTGTATTGCGGTGGTCGAAAGACCGGCAATCTGAACGGGCGTCAGCGAAGAAATAACAGTCATCGAAACGCACTCCTGTGCGACAAATCTTTTCTGCCGGCTCACCCATCGCGAATGGGTGACGAACGCCCGACCATGGCCTCACGCAGATTTGCACACACAAGTTAATCCTCTCTAACTCGTTCAAGCGCGAACGAGCACGAGCAGAGCTTGTTAAGTCGTTTGTTAATCTCCCCTAATTTTTGCTTAGCGATTATTCCGAGCTGAGGGGGTCACCCGCGCTGTGCGTCGACTTCCGCAATGAAACGAATCATTTATCGGGCGCGGCGAGTCGCTGGCCACTTGCGAAACACCCGGCTAGCCTATGGATGAGACGGGAAGAAACGCTATTGTGCGCGGTGAACCCGGCCGAAAGTCACGGATAGGTTGTACAATTCCCGATACGTGGTGAGAGTTTTCATGCGATTTGACGGCACCAAGGCCTATGTGGCGACCGACGACCTCAAGGTCGCCGTCAATGCGGCGATCACCCTCGAGCGTCCTTTGCTGGTCAAAGGCGAGCCCGGCACCGGCAAGACCGTCCTGGCATTGGAAATCGCCAAGGCGATCGATGCACCGCTCATCGAATGGCACGTTAAATCCACCACCAAGGCGCTGCAGGGTCTTTATGAATATGACGCGGTGTCACGCCTGCGCGACAGCCAGCTCGGTGATGAGCGCGTCAAGGATATCCGCAACTACATCAAGCGCGGCAAGCTATGGGACGCCTTCGTGGCCGACGAGCGCCCGGTCCTGCTGATCGACGAGATCGACAAAGCCGACATCGAGTTTCCGAACGACCTGTTGCTGGAGCTCGATCGCATGGAGTTCTTCGTCTACGAGACCGGCGAGACCGTGAAGGCGCGCCGCCGGCCGATCGTCATCATCACGTCGAACAATGAGAAAGAGTTGCCGGACGCTTTTTTGCGGCGTTGTTTTTTCCACTACATCCGGTTTCCGGATGCCGACACCATGCGCGCAATTATCCAGGTGCATTTTCCTGATATTAAACAAAGGCTTGTCGCCGAGGCGCTGCGGCTCTTCTACGAAATCCGCGAGGTGCCGGGCATGAAGAAAAAGCCTTCGACGTCGGAGCTTTTGGACTGGCTCAAGTTGCTGATGGTCGAAGACATCGGCCCGGAGACTTTGCGCGAGCGCGACCCCAAGAAACTGATCCCGCCGCTGCACGGCGCACTGCTCAAGAACGAGCAAGATGTGCATTTGTTTGAACGGCTGGCATTCATGGCGCGCCGGGAAGGCCGGTAGGCGTCTTTATAATAGGCCCGGACCGGGGCGGTTTATTCAGCGGCCTCGGAATTCTTGCGCGATGCGCGCGCGGCCTTGCGTGCGCGCACATTTGCGCGGTAGCGCGCGACATTCTGTTTGACGCGGTCGATGGGCCGCGTCCCCCAATAAGCGCCTTGCGCCAGAATGCGCCCGAGCGTGCCGCCGGCCCATACGAGCTCGTAGGGCGCGAACAGGCGCCAGGTCTGATCGCTTTCGACTAGCCCGCGGGCGACCAGCTCGCCCGCCAGCGCACTGGTATTGAGGCCGTGGCCGCCGAACCCGCTCGCGATCCATACCCCGCGCTCGATTTCACCGATTTGCGGCATGCGGTGGACGGTGCGGCCGAGGGTCCCGCGCCAGAGGTGCGCGATCTCTATTTTTCCGAGTTCAGGAAACGTCCGCCGGATATCATTGACGAGGCCACGTGCGACGAACCGGGGATTGGCCTCCCAGGCGCGCATACGACCCGACCACTGCAGGCGATCGCCTCCGACGATGCGGTAGTGATTGTCGGCACGGTTCGTATCGCTGACTGCGCCGCGGTAGCGCACCACGTCGTGCAACATCTCGCCGATCGGCTGGGTGACCATGACGTAGGTGGTGACCGGCAACAAAGTGGCCGCAAGCTTCGGCATCAGCGCGCCAAGATGGATATTGCCGGCGAGCACGACATGCGCGGCGCGCACGCGGCCGGCGGGCGTGACGACGCGCTTGCGCACTCCCGCGGGATCAAGCGAAACCGCCGGCGTATCTTCGAAAATACGCGCGCCGGCTTTTTCGGCCAGTGCCGCCAGGCCAAGCCCATAGTTATGGGGATCAATATGGAATGCCTGCCGATAGTGCACGGCGTCGAAATAATGCGGGCTGTGCAATTGCTCGCGCACGCGTGCGGTCGGCCAGAACTCGACGTCGGCGCCGAGCCATCGCATGCGTTCGACCTCGGCGCGCAACTCTCCGGTATTGTTCGTTTTTGAAACGTGCAGCCAGCCATTGATGAGATCGACGCCCGGCATCTGGGTATCCAGGATTGTCCGGCGCACGTACTCCAGCCCCTGCTCCGACAAGGCCCACAGTTGCTTGGCATGGTCGAGGCCGACACGCTCGACGATGTTGTCGATGTCTTCGGAAAAACCGGGCAACACAAATCCCAGATTGCGGCCGGATGCCGCCCAGGCGACGCGGCCCGCCTCGAGGACCGCAACCGACCAGCCTCGCTGGGCAATTTCACGCGCGACCGTGAGCCCCGCGAGCCCGGCACCGATCACACACACATCAACGTCCAGATCGAGGTTCAGGCGCGGCCGGTCGGGGCGAGCGACCGAGGTCGCCTCGTACCAGCCCGCTTCCATGTTGTCGCTTTCGCTCATTGGGTCCGTTACGCTATGTCATCCTGGCGCTCTACCCGCGAGCGCATGTTAGACCGTGGCCATCCTGCCGCCGAAATCCATAGCATGACCATGCGCCGCCTTCTTCTTTTTCGCCACGCCAAGACTGAACGCTCCGAGCCGGGCATGGAAGACCGCGCCCGCAAGCTGGTCGAACGCGGCCGCAAGGATGCCGCCAGTATCGGCGCTTACATGGCGACCCATGCGCTCACACCCGACCGGGTCATGACTTCTCCCGCGGCCCGCACGCAGGAAACCTGGAAACTCGCCGCCAAGGCATTCAAGCCGGCGCCTGCCGGATCGGCCGTTGAGCGGCTCTACGGCGCGACACCACATGAAATCCTCGACCTCATCAAACAGGCCCCGGCGAGCGCGCAATCCCTGCTTATTGTCGGCCATAACCCCGGGCTGCACGAACTTGCCATCATGCTCGTTGCGTCCGGCGACATCGAAACGCGTGAACAGATGCGCGAGAAACTACCGACTTCAGGCCTCCTCATCATCGATTTCGCCTTCGACGAATGGGCAAAATTGCACCCGCAATCCGGCCGGCTCGAGCGCTTCATTACGCCGAAGTTGCTGGGTGCGACGCCCAGTTGAGGCACCAGACTCCTCAACGCGCGCCCGAAAACATGTCATGATCGACGCCTCGCAGCGAAACGAGGGGCGCTGTCATGTACAACAGGATTCTGGTTCCGGTCGATCTTGCTGACACGGATCTGGCCAAGCCTGCCATCGCGACCGCAATCGAGATGGCGCGGGCGTCAGGCGGGTCCGTACGCCTAGTGAATGTATTGGCGATGACGCCGGTGATGCTGGCGGAATATGTACCGCCCGATTTCGACGTCCAGCAACGTCAATCGGCCGAGGAAGCGCTCAGCATTATTGCACGTGAGTGCGGTCTCGATGCCGCTCACGTTTCGGCAACCGTGCGCCAGGGCGGCATCTACCACGAGGTGCTGGAGGAAGCGAAAGCGTTCAATGCCGACCTGATCGTGATGAGCTCGCACCGGCCAGCAATGCGCACTTATTTTCTCGGCTCCAATGCAGGACACGTCGTGCGCTACGCCAAATGTTCGGTACTCGTCGTTCGTAACTAACGTCGCGAAAGGAAAAGAGGCCGCCCCGCGGGCGGCCTCCTTCCAGTCCGATAGCGATTGCCAGGCGATTAGCGCTGGCTTTCGATGCCGAAATCCTGGGTGCTGTAGGTCGCATTGCTGGCCGGCGCGTATGCGAACGCGTCCGCAGCACGGTGCGCCTGCACGTTATGCTGGACCTGCGCGGTATAGGTGTTGCGCTCGAGCAGCGTGTCTTCCTCGCCGCCGGCAAATGCCGGGGCAATGACGGACAGCGTCAGGATCGAAGCGGCAGCGAGCTTGGTGAGGGTCTTCATTGTCGTTCTCCATATGTCAGGCAAGAACCAATTCTTGCTGGCCCGTCATGTGGACGGAACGACCCTCACTCTCAATCCACGATAACGTCACGGATTCCGGCGCTTCGTTCACGAACGCGGCATCGAATTGTGAAATGAGAGAAAATATTTCACGCATCTGAACCGCAGGGTGAAATTCTCCGCAAAGATCATCGATCCGCAAAAAATTTCGCCGCCGTGACAGCGCGCGCGCAAGCCCATGCGGCGCGATCATTGCTGCGTGTCAAAATCGCCGTACCGGCCGCCGCCCGGTCACGAGCGCAGATGGATTGCCGCACGCGGCGGCGCCGGTCGACCGACCCCGATAGGAATAAATCTCGGCAGATCACCCTGGGGCAAGGTTCCGGCGAGTTACGACGGTGGGTCCTCCATGTGTATTACGTCCACAAGTCGTGTTCACGAGTGTTCCCAACGCCCGAGGACTATAATATCGTGATCTTGAAATAGCGGCGTTTGGGGCTGTTCTGTAGGCGTGGGGTTGGAGGCGTCGTCATGGCGAAGCTGTCGGATATCTTTGGCCGAAAAGGCATTCCGGCCGGGGCCGACAGGCTGACGGGGCGACCGCGAAACGGAAACGGCAACGACCACATCTCCATCGAAAGTCCCTCGGATGTCGGCTCCCGCATGGGCGAGGAGAACGAGGTCCTCCGTAACCTGCTGACCGACACCGGCCGCAAGATCAACGAACTCGACGACCTCAAGGAGGCGTTCGACAAACTGGTCGCGCCTTTCAACAGCACGCTGCGCGCGCTGGAGCAGGAAAAATCCCAGACGTTGAGCCTGTCGGGAATGCTGGCGGAGGCGCGCACGGCTTATGAGACCCTGCGCACCGAGTACTACCAGATCGAGAAAAAGGCGACGGCAATCGAAGCCGAGGCTGAAAAACTGCGCGAAGACCTCGAGCTATCGCGCGAATCCAACCGCACATTGGAAAGTGCGCGACTCGAACTCACCGATGAGCTCAATGCGCGTCACGCACAGATCAACGAGCTCGACCGCCAGTTGACGCAGGAGACGACCCAGCGCCGGACCTTGGGCGAAGCCCGCCGTGCGTTGCAGGACCAGTATGACATCGCCGAAAAGCGCATCATCGTGCTCGAGGGCGAGCTCGCGGCGGCGCGCGAAAAACTGGCCCTCATGGAAGACGAGAAGCGTTCGCTGCAGATTGCGGTCGATCACGCCCTCAACGAGACCGCACGGCTGACACGCCGGCTGACCGAGAGCGAAAATACCCTGACTGCGACACGGGCCCAACTCGGAAAGGTCGAAGCAAGCTTCGCCGAGGCCTATGCCGAGCGCGGACGGCTGGGCGCTGCCCTTGATGAAGCGAAAGAACAGCACCAGGCCGAGCGCAACAGCCTGAACATGCGGCTCGACGCGCTGCAGTCACGCGCTGCTACCGCCGAACGGCTGCTTTCCGAGGCGCGGCAGAACCTGATCGCCCGCACGGAAGAAGTGCGCGCTTTCGACCGGAAGTCCGTCGAGGCCACCATTGCCCGCAACAATTCAGACAAGCGGCTCGCCCAGATCGAAGGCGCGCACGAGGCGCGGGAACGCCAGATCAAGGATCACGAGCAGGCGCGCACCGCCCTGACGGAACGCAACAATGCCCTGACCAAAACGCTCAAGGTGCGCGAAACAGCCCTGGCGCGCGCAGAAGAAAAAATCGCAGCGCTGACCGAGCGAAACGGTCACCTGGAAGCAGACATCCAAGTGAGCCGCACCAATATCGAAAAGCGCGTCGAGGATCTCAATTCGGCGCTCCAGCGCGAGCGCATGGAACGGGCGGTTGTCGAGGGCGCGCTGGAAGCCGCGCGCAAGGACAATTCCCGGCTGCAAAGCGAAGTGGGCGCCTTGCGCTCGACGCTGCGCCGCGGCGTGCCGCTTGACGATGCCCCGGTTCCACCGGTTGAAGCCGCCAATGATGAGGCCCCGCCCAGGGGCAAGAAGGGCAGACCGAGCGACCCCTCCCCGGCGGAAGCCGCCGGCAAGGCGTGATCGCGACCGTCCATCCGCGGTTGCACGTGGCCATTACCTGACAATCGGGCCCCACCGCCCTATATGTCGATGATGCGCGCGCTGCTCATTGTCGCACTCTTCGCCCTTCTTGCATTGGCGGTCTGGTTCGCCGCCGCCGCCTGGGAACGCCTGGGTGGCGATGCAATTCCGTTTTATGGCTACGTTGCCATTGTCGGTGGCGTGCTGTTCTCGCTTCTCATCGGCGGCGGCCTCATGGCGCTTGTCTTTTACAGCAGCCGGCATGGCTACGACGACCTTGGCGGCGGCGACAGCAGGTAGAAATCGGCGGCTCGCGGCATTTTCCCGCTTCACTGTCATCGCCGTATCGCGCGCGAGCGCGGGACACGCTATGAATAGGCACCTCGTGCCCCGGTACCGGAAACACCCATGAATAAAACCCTCGTTCAAGAGCAATTCGGCAAGACCGCAGCCAGCTATTTGACCAGCACGCCGCATGCGCTCGGCAAGAGCCTGGAGCGGCTCGTTGCCCTCACCTCTCCGCAAAAATCCTGGCAGGCACTCGATATCGCCACCGGTGGCGGGCATGTCGCCTACGCTTTCGCGCCACATGTCGCGCGCGTTTGGGCAACGGATATCACTCAGGAAATGCTCGACCTGGTCAAGGCCGAGGCACACAAGCGCGGGCTCGCCAATATCCGCACGGCTTACGCCAAGGCCGAGGCGCTACCGTTCGAAGATGGAAGCTTCGATCTTGTCACCTGCCGCATCGCGCCACACCATTTCGATTCAATTCCGGACTTCCTCGGTGAAGTGCACCGCGTGCTCAAGCCGGGCGGCCTCTTTGCCGTTGTCGATAACGTCGTTCCCGACGGCAATGTTGGCGACTACGTCAATGCCTTCGAACGATTCCGCGATCCGAGCCATCTGCGCGCATGGACCATGGACGAATGGCGCGCGGCGCTGATGAAGCACAAGCTCACCATCATCCACGAAGAACAAATCTACAAAAAGATGGAATTCAAAAGCTGGGCCAGCCGCCACGACGACACGATGCAGGCGTTGCTGCGCGCGATGCTTGCGCAAGTCACACCCGAGGTGAAGGCAACGCTGGAGCCGCAGGGCGCTGGAGCGGACCTCACCTTCCGGCTCTGCGAAGGTTTGTTCATCACCACGCGCGGCTGACCGGCGTCCAGTTATTCACAGACGCGCGACACCCCTATGGACTCGGCCACGATTATTACTCGCAGCCGGATTCAGATCGGCGCCCATGCGGGCTTTACCGGCAAAACGCGCGGTGAATTCGCCCGCGGTTATCGCTTCAACCATTTGAACTTTATGGTCTTTTCGCCAAAAATCCTGGCGCGTTAACCTTTCATTTACCCTCCCGGATTCAGATTCCGTTAGGATCAGTTAACAAGTGATTCGGCGTCGCTTCGGCCGGGCGAATCGGCGTTAAGGGGATCACGCAATGAGCAAATTCGGGGGCTTTTTCTCCCGCAAGACCGGGCTTTACGACAAAACGGCTGATTTCGCGGCACCGGTCAACGCGACGTCGAACGACAACCCACTCGAACTCGACGAAGAATTGTTTTCCGCGCTTGGCGCCCAGCTCGGCGGCGAGAATGAGTCGCTGCGCAATCTCCTGCTCGACGCCAACGCCAAAATCGGCGAGCTCGACACCATCAAGAATGCCGTCGGCAAGCTGGTTGACCCGGTCAGCAAGGCGCTGCGCGCATTCGAAACCGAAAAATCCGAAAAGATCAGCCTGCAGACGGTGCTCAACAACACGCGCACCGCCTATGGCAAATTGCGCAACGAAGTCGCCGAACTGGAAAAGAAGGCGAGCTTCTCGGAAAAAGAATGCCAGGCGCTGCGCCAGGAGCTCACCACAACCCAGCACATTCTGCGCACGCTGGAAGCCACCAAGGCTGAAATTGCCATCGATATTGCCACTCGACGCGCGCAAATCGTGGATCTCGAAGCCCGGCTTGCGCAGGAGACCGGCGAAGGCAAGGCATTGCGCGAGGAAAACCGCCGCCTCGACGAGCGTCTGTCCAACGCCGACAAGCGCATCGTATCGCTCGAGTCGGAGCTTAATGGCGCGCGCCAACGCCTGCTGATGATCGAGGATGAAAAACGCTCGCAGCAGATTTCGCTCGATAAAATCAGTGCCGAAGCGGCGCGGGTATCCCGCAAGCTGGCCGAAACCGAGGCCAGCCTGACCGCAACGCACGGTCGCTTGCGCCATGTCGAGGGTAATTTCGCCGAACTGAGCACCGAGCGCGCCCGGCTTGCCAACGCGATCGAAGAAGGCAACGAACGGCACGAACACGAACTGACCACCCAGCGCATGCGATTTGACGCACTGCAGGCGCGCGCGGCGGCGAGCGAGAAGCTGCTCGGCGAAGCGCGTGAGCATTTGCTGGCCCGGGCCGACGAGATCCGCGTCTACGACCGGCGCGCCGGCGAACTTGCGCAGGAACGCGACGCCTTGCAGACCCGGGTGTCCGAGCTTGAGGCCGAGAGGATCCAGCGCGAATCCCAGTTCACGGAAGTGGACCAGGCGCGCGCAACGCTCATGGAGCGGAGCGCCGCGCTCACCCGCGCCTTTACCGCGAAAGATGCCGCCTTGCAGCGTGCGGAAGATACGATCGCGGCGCTGAACGAACAGATTGCCGCAATTGAATCGGCTCGCGCCGCCGAAAAACAGGCCACTGAACAGCGCATCGAAGAACTGGGCGCCTCACTGCGCCGCGAGCAGATGCAGTGTTCGGTTGTGGAAGGTGCCCTCGAGACAGCCCGCAAGGACTTCGCCCGCTTGATGCGCGAGGCCATGGCCCTGCAACGCGAGCACGCGGCGCCGGATGACCCGGCTCGCTTGCGTCCGGCCAACGCCGCCTAGCAACCAAGACTCACGTCAAATTGGAAGCGCCGGACCCAGGGTCCGGCGCTTTCGTTTTCGGGGCTTCGGAAGGCTCGTCCAAGGGTCTTACCGACCGTCGAGCGTCGGGATGTCGACGCGGCTGACCTGGAATGCGTCGCAAGCGGTGCAGTTGAACGTCAAAAGGTCGACTTTGGCCTCCACCGGGTGTGGCTCACTTCCCACCAGGCGCATCAGGCCGCCACATCTGTCACAGGGAAACGGGGCGAGACTCCGACTTTCTTTGATTTCGATGGTTTTCATACCACCACGCTAGACCCCTCAAAAACCCCGTCAATTCTGTTTCTTTGCAACCAATTCTTGCTCAAGACGGCCTTTTGGAACCTTTTTACGCGGTGGCGGTTTATGAGCCACTTGCACTTATAACGAGGAGTGAGTAAATTACTCATATGGCTAAAACGTCGGCTAAGACCTTTCATGGCGAGGAGAGCACCATGTCGAACGGGGCCAGTCGGGGTGAACGGCTTCAAATCATGCTGTCATCGGAAGAGCTCAAGATTCTGGACGACTTCCGCTTCAAGAAGCGCATGCCGAGCCGGGCGGCAGCGATCCGGGAACTTCTGAAGCGTGGCCTTGCGGCTGAAGGTTTCCAGGCCGCGGCATTTCGCGCCAAGTCGGAGGAGTTCGGCGTCATTGCGCCGGACGGCCAGTAAGACAATCCGTAAGACTTTCGAGCCCGGCCGCGTTGCGGCCGGGCTTTTTTGCGAATGTTGGAACGTTCGCTCCGGCGATTGATTTACCGCAATGAGATCATGCGCCGGGCGTGCGTACGCTTTTCGTGCATCCTGGCGGGGGCGGGATTGCATGCCGTATCGCAAGAATGCCGATTTGCCGTCGCGCGTTCGCAATCATTTGCCTGAACACGCACAGGACATTTACCGCGAAGCGTTCAATCACGCCTATGCCGCCCATGCCGGAGAATACGATCGGGAGATGCGTTCGCACATGATTGCCTGGTCCGCTGTCAAACATTCATACGTCAAGGCCGGAGACACATGGGCTCCGCGTCACCAATGACCGCGTCGCTCTTACTCGCCGATCAGAAACTTCCTCGCTACACCTCCTATCCGACCGCACCGCATTTCTCCTCAGCGGTCGGACCCGAGACCTACGGCAAATGGCTGGCCGCGCTGCCGAGCGACGCCACGCTCTCGGTCTATATCCACATTCCGTTCTGCACCGAGCTTTGCCTGTATTGCGGCTGCAATACCCGCGCGGTGCGCAAGCGCGAGCCGATCGAGGCTTACGCCCACCGGATTACCGATGAAATCGCGCAGTTGCGCAACCTTGCAGGCCGCAGCCTGACGCATCTGCATTGGGGTGGCGGCACGCCCTCGATTGTTGGCGGGCATTGGCTGGATAAGATCACCGAAAAACTGGGATCATTGTTTGACGTATCGGCGATGAAGGAGCACGCCATCGAACTCGATCCGCGCCGGATCGACCGATCGCTCGTTCACGCGCTCCAAGCCATCGGTGTCACCCGCGCCAGCCTCGGCGTGCAGGATGTCTCACCGCACGTCCAGCGCGCCATCGGCCGCATCCAGCCATTCGATCTCGTGCAACAGGCCGCCGACTGGCTGCGCGACGCCGGTATCAATCATCTCAATGTTGATCTGATGTACGGGTTGCCGACGCAAACCGTGCGCGATGTTGCGCGCAGCGCGGAGCTTGCCGCCTCGCTTGGGGCACAGCGCCTGGCCTTGTTCGGCTACGCGCACGTACCGTGGTTCAAGCATCACCAACGCCTCATCGATGAAACGGCATTGCCCGGCCTGGCCGAGCGACTCGAACAGGCGCAGGTTGCCGCGGAAACGCTGACCGGCCTCGGCTATCGGGCCATCGGGCTCGACCATTTCGCTTTGCCGGACGACGCGCTTGCAATCGCGGCCCGCGAAAAGCGCCTGCACCGAAATTTCCAGGGCTACACCACCGATCAGGCCGACGCCTTGATCGGCATTGGCGCCAGTGCGATCGGCAGGCTGCCGCAGGGTTTTGTGCAGAATTCTCCCGACCTCGCCGGCTATTCGCGCGCCGTCAGCGCCGGACACTTCGCCACGGTGAAGGGCTTGGCGCTTTCCGACAATGACCGCCTGCGCGGAGCCATTATCGAGCGGCTGATGTGTGATCTCGCCGTCGATCTCGACATCTTTGGCGGCGCGAGCGAGTTCAGCGCGGAATTTGCAAGGCTCCGTCCCCTTTGCGAGCAGGGCTTGCTGGAGATTGACGGCAGCCATATCGCAATGACCGACCGCGGACGCCCCTATCTGCGAATTGCGGCATCGGCTTTCGATGCCTACCTCGCAGCCGCCGACAAGCGCCATTCGGTTGCGGTCTAGTCCGGCTATTGGCCGGTTTTTGCGGTCTTGAAGATCGCCCTGTTCGGGCAAAATACCGGCGGCACATCAAACGAAGCGGGTGCGCGCGTGAGCCAGTCGGTGCACACGGCCGCCGTGTCGCAGCGCTGGCAGGCCTCGATCGCCCGCGCGAGCTGTGACACGCCTTGCGGCCATGCCGCCGGAACCGTCGAAACGCCGATCCGTGTCGTCATCGCCGCCATGTTGGACACATGGTCGGGACTCACCCTTGGCGGGTCGGCCGCTTGATATTTCGAAAAACGCTGCATGTTTGTCCGTTTGGACCAATCCGGCATGTGCCGCATTGATCCAGCGCAACAGGACATGTTTACCGCGTCAGCTCGCGCATCGCGCGATCCAATCCATCCAGGGTCAGCGGATACATCCGCCCGCCCATGAGCTGGCGAACCATCGTGATCGAATGCGTGAAATCCCATTCGCGCTCGGGCACCGGATTGAGCCAGACGGCGGCCGGATAAGTGCGCGCAACGCGTTCGAGCCAGAGCGCGCCGGGCTCATCGTTATAGTGTTCGACCGAACCGCCCGCCGCCGTGATCTCATAGGGCGACATTGACGCGTCGCCGACAAACACCACCTTGTAGTCGTGCGGATAGGTGTGCAGCACATCCCAGGTTGGCGTGGTGGCCTGGAAACGGCGGCGGTTCTCTTTCCACACGCGCTCGTAAAGACAATTGTGAAAGTAAAAATGCTCCATGTGCTTGAACTCGGAGCGCGCAGCCGAGAATAATTCCTCGGTCGCCTTGATGTGCCAGTCCATCGAGCCGCCGATGTCGAAGAACAGCAGCACCTTCACGGCATTGTGCCGCTCGGGCCGCATCAGGATATCGAGATAGCCCTTGTGAGCCGTCCCTTTGATCGTGCCATCGAGATCAAGCTCCTCCGGCGCGCCCGTGCGCGCGAACTTGCGCAGGCGGCGTAGCGCGACCTTGATGTTGCGCGTGCCCAATTCCACCTCGTCGTCGAGGTCCTTGAACTCGCGTCTGTCCCACACCTTGACCGCGCGGAAGTTGCGATTGCCGTCCTGGCCGATGCGCACGCCTTCCGGATTGTAGCCATAGGCACCATAGGGAGATGTGCCGGCGGTCCCGATCCATTTCGAGCCACCCTGGTGACGGCCCTTCTGCTCGGCCAGGCGCTGGCGCAGCGTCTCCAGCAACTTGTCGAGACCGCCCATGGCCTCGATCTGCTTCTTTTCTTCTTCCGTGAGATATTTCTCGGCGAGCTTCTTCAGCCATTCAGCCGGAATATCGACCGCGATGGCGCCTTCCATACTTTCAAGCCCGTTGAAGATATGGCCGAAGACACGATCGAACTTGTCGAGGTTGCGTTCGTCCTTCACCAAGGTCGCGCGCGCCAGGTAATAAAATTCCTCAACGCGACGCGACGGGAGATCGGAATCCATTCCCTCCATCAGCGTCAGGTACTCGCGCAGGGTCACCGGCACCCCGGCGTCCTTGAGCTCGATAAAGAAGTTGATGAACATACGCGACAATTCGCCCTGGCCGGCGCGTCCGTCAAGCGCTCTCTGCCATCATGTCGGGGACTTGACCCGGGCATCCCCGTCTTAGGACAGTGCAACATAATAACGGGGCGGCCGGGATGAACCTGGCCACGAGGAAGGCCGGGGGATTCTGCAATGCGTGCGCGCGACCGCGCCCTGTGGGCGCTTGCCGTCATATTGTCGATGGCGCTGCTCATTGCTCCGGCGTTGTGGAACGGCTTCCCCCTTCTGCAATACGACACCGGTGGCTATCTCGCCCGCTGGCACGAAGGCACCCTCGTCCCGAGCCGCGCCGTTGTTTACGGGCTCATGCTCAATGCCGGTGAAATGGCCGCGTTCTGGCCGGTTGTCCTTGCGCAAGCAGCGCTGACGGTCTGGGTTGCTGCGCTCATGCTCCGCGCCCACGGGTTGGGAAAACGGCCGTGGCTCCTGCTCGGCGTGATCGCCGCGCTGACGGCAATCTCCACCCTCCCCTGGCTGACCGCGATCCTGCTCACCGATATCTTTGCCGGGCTCGGCGTCCTTGCTCTTTATCTTCTGCTGTTGCGGCCCGGACATGTCAGTCGCGGTGAGCGCTTGGCCCTGATCGTGCTGACTGCGGTCTGCGCGGCAACGCACAGCGCCACCATCGCCGTGCTTCTGGCGCTGATCCTGGCCGGGGTCATGGTCTGGCTTGTCCAGCCCAGGCATTTGCCGCTCGCACGCATCGGCAATGGGGTACTCGCGCTCGCGCTCGGCTGCGTGCTGGTCTTTGCCGCGGATTTTCTAGTGGCAAAACGATTGGCCTGGACGCCCGGGGGTTTCGCCTTGTCATTCGGACGCATGCTGCAAGACGGCATCGTCAATAAATATCTCGACGACCACTGTCCGAATCCGAAACTGAAGCTCTGCGCCTACAAGGACGCGCTTCCCAACGACGCCGATGTCTGGTTCTGGGGCAGTCCTTTGTTTGACAGACTTGGACGCTTCGCCGGGCTCGACCAGGAAATGGCGGACATCGCCGTCGGCAGCGTCATCGACTATCCCGGCTTGCAACTTAAAACCGCGGCGGTCGCAACCGCGCGGCAACTCGTTGCCGTGCATACGGGTGAAGGCGTGCTCAATTCGATCTGGCACACTTACGGAACGATCCGGCGCTTCACGCCGCAACTTGTGGCCCCGATGGAGACCGCGCGCCAGCAACATGGCGAGATTTCTTTCACCGCGATCAACCAGATCGATTATCCGGTCGCATTGCTGTCGATGGCCCTGCTTCCGGTGATCGTGCTGCTCGCATGGAAGCGGACAATCCCGCCTGCCTTCGGCGAATTCGCTGCGGTGTGTGCGCTCGCGCTTCTCGCCAACGCATTCATTTGTGGCGCAATGTCAAATCCGCACGATCGCTATGGCGCGCGATTGGTCTGGATCGCGGTTTTTGCCGTCACGATCACGCTTGTACCCCTCGCCGATCGTCTCCGTCGTCTTGGATCGCGGGCTGACATCGCCTAAGCTGCCTTCTGGAAATTCTTTAATGGGGGGCGTTGTGACCGCACACCTACGAACGCTGTCGCTTGCGATCTTGCTGGCGATCTTGCTGGCTTGGGGCGGTGCGTCTGCTGTCTCGGCTGACCCTGCCATGGACGCAGTCAAGAAAGAACTCGTTCCGACCGGGACGTTGCGTGTCGCAATCGCGGTCGCACCGCAGCCATCCGCGCTGTACACGTTAAAGGATAGTGCGACCGGGCAATTTCGGGGCGTGCCGGTCGATCTCGGTACAGCGCTGGCGAAGAAGCTCGGCGTGCCGGTGGTTTTTCTGCCGCATCTTGCCTCCGGCGAGATCCAGAATGAGGCGGCGAGCGGCCAATGGGATGTGACCTTCATGCCGGTCGACGAGGAGCGCAAGAAATTCGTCGACTTCGGCAACGCCTATCATCTGCTGCAAAGCACTTACCTTGTGGCACCCGGCTCCAAGCTCACGAAAGTCGAGGAAGCCAATGCACCCGGCGTGCGGATCGGAGGCGTTGCCAACACGGCAACATTCCGTGCCGCTCAGCACACGGCGCCGAAGGCGACCTTCGTCACCGTGCCCGGTGTCGACGCCGCTATCGCCGCCATGAAGGCCGGCGAAATTGATTGCATCGCGCTCTCGCGCGAGTCGTTGTCTGGCCTTATTGCAAAAATTCCGGGCTCGCGTGTTCTCGACGGCGGCTTTCTCAACTCGTCCACCGCGGTCGCGGTCCCGAAAGGCAAGCCTGCTGCTCTCGCTTATGTCAGCCAGTTTATTGAAGAGGCCAAGGCGTCCGGGCTGGTGCGCAAGGCTTTCGACGACGTGAATTTGAAGAATTCGCAAGTGGCGCCGGCCGGGATGAAACCCTAGGCAGGGCGTGCTATTCGAGGGCTGAGGCGGCGCTCGCCGCCTTGTTTTTTGGAGCGGACCGATGGCCGACGCAGCCGCATTGAAAGAACTCGCACCCACCGGGAAGCTCCGGCTTGCCATTGCCGTCTCCCCGTCACCGTCGGCGCAGTTTGCGATCCAGGATGGCAACACCTATCGCGGAGTGGCCGTCACCCTCGGGCGGGCTCTGGCGGCGAAACTCGGCGTGCCGCTCGAGATCATCCCGCATCAGGCATCCGGCGAAATCCAGAATTCGGCTGCGAGCAATCGCTGGGACGTTGCCTTTCTTCCGGTCGATGACGAGCGCAAGAAATTTGTCGACTTTGGCAACGCCTACCATCTCCTGCAAAGCACTTTCCTGGTCGGATCGGACTCCAAAATTCAATCGGTGAAGGACGCCGATGCAAAAGGCATCGGTCTCGGCGGCGTCGCTAACACTGCGACGTTCCGCGCGGCCAAGAAGGCGACACCCAATGCCACCCATATCGATTTTTCAGGAGTCGATGCCGCCGTCGCCGCGATGCGCGAAGGCAAGATTGAAGGCATCGCGCTCTCGCGGGAATCATTGTCCGGCCTTCTGGGCAAAATTACCGGGGCCCGCATCCTGGATGATGCATTTCTCAATTCCAGCACTGCCGTCTGCGTACCCAAGGCCAAGCCGGCCGCGCTGGCCTATGTGAGCGAATTTATCGAGGAAGCAAAAGCGTCCGGCCTCGTACGCAAGGCGCTGGATGAAATGGGATTGAAATCGTCGCAGGTTGCGCCGGCGGGGATGAAGCCCTAGACCGCCGTTACGCCTGCTTGTCCGGGGTCGATACCTTCAGGCCATCGAGCTCGTCGGAGACCTTGATCTGGCAGGAGAGCCGCGAGTTCGGCCGAACGTCGTAGCCGAAGTCGAGCATATCTTCTTCCATCGGCGATGGACCGCCGACTTTTTCCCGCCAGGCTTCATCGACGTAGACGTGACAGGTCGCGCAGGCGCACGCACCGCCGCATTCAGCTTCGATGCCGGGAATATTGTTGCGGATCGCCGTTTCCATCACGGTCGAGCCGACTTCGGCTTCGACCGTGCGGACGGCGCCGCTTGAGTCGCTGAATGTGATCTTCGGCATAAGGTAGGAAAGCAGTACTCAAGGTGTGACGCGCTTCTATATAGCTATTCGCGCGAAGGCGCCAACCCGTCAATGCGCGCGCAGCAGCCCCGCAATCTGGGCCCGCGCTTCCTCGACCGATCGCGCGAGTTCCGCGATCGCCAGGCCGCATTCGCCGGGCGTGGTGCTGGCGGCCTGTTCCGCAGCGGCGGCGGCTTGGGCAACGCGGCCGGCGCCAATACCGGCGGCCGATCCCTTCAACGTGTGCGCCAATGTCGCAACCGCGGCCGGCTCACTCGCGTTCATTCGTTGCATCAGCAATTCGGCCTGCCGGTCGAACAGCTGCAGCACTTCGCGTTCCAGGCTGTGGTCGCCAAATGTCATACGCGAAAGGTGGCCACGGTCGATCGCGGGATTACCCGCGGCCTCGTCCGGCGTGCCTTCGAACATCTTGACCGCGGCTTGCGCCATCTCGGCCTCCCAGTGCCTTTATTGTTGAGGGGGATTTTGGCCTGATCGGGACCAAATCCAGGTAAACAGAGGGCGGCTGGATGCGCGGTTTTACCGGCCAATAGCGACGGTGGTTAAAGCGATGTAATCGCCAAGCCGCAGATTGAATTCGCACCATCCCTTTGGCCGTCCGTGGCCTCAATCCGGCAGGCTGGATCCGGCTCGCGACGGGTCCTGTGGACGGCGTTCGCTATGGTTCGCAACCAGTTAACGATGATGAAAAAGTCCTTAACAGCGGTGGTTTCTTTCGCATTGCCAAGGCGATAGGATGACCGTCGGGCGATAGATCGGGGATGTTTGCAGCGCAGCGGGCGCGTCCGCGCCTGGCTCGTGGCATGCCTCTCTCCGGCTATCGGAACGGTTCGGGCCGCGGCGACAGTCCGGCGTAATGACGAGGCGACGACCGAAATGGCGAATACTCCACAGAAAACAAAAGACGCAACGGAAGAGGCGCTCTCCGCCATCCAGGAGGCGCTCAGTATTCGCGCACCCGAGCCACGCACCGGCGCCCCTTACGGCTCCGCCGCCGAGGCTGATGCCGCAAATCCGCCAGCGTCGACAACGTCCTCCGATCTTTTCCAGCAGGACGCGGCGGGCGGATGGCCGGCAGGAGACACAACGCCGCGCCGCGCGGCCAACGATGATCGCGCCGGTATCGGCCAGATTCTGCAGACGCTGCGCCACCGCACGGCGCGCGCACCTTATGTCGCAGCCGCCATTGTCGGATTTATCTGGGCCGCTGGCGGCATTGCCATCGCGACCGTCTACAGCAGCGAAATCCATACCGCGAGCGCGGGCGCCGGCTTTGCGGCCATGATCGCGATCACCGCCGCGATCTCCGTCCCCGTGATCTTCTTCTTCCTGCTCGCCCATATGTTTAACCGCGCCCAGGATATGCGGGTGGTTGCCGAATCCATGGCCGAAGTGGCGATGCGGCTTGCCCAGCCGGAAACCGTCGCGCGCGAGTCAATTGTGACAGTCGGCCAGGCCATCCGGCGTGAGGTGGCCGCCATGGGCGACGGCGTCGAACGGGCGCTCGCCCGCGCCGCCGAACTGGAAGCGCTGGTCCACAACGAAGTGTCCGCGCTCGAGCGCGCCTACAACGATAACGAAGTCCGCATCCGCGATTTGCTCACCGAATTGAGCAATCAGCGCGAGACCCTGGTCAACCAGGCCGAGCAGGTGCGCAACGCCATCGCCAGCGTCCACCTTGATCTTGCCCACGACATCACATCGGTCGGCGACCTGGTGGCCGACAAGGTCAATGAAGTCGCACAACGCGTCACGCGCTCCCTCACTGAAAAAGGCGAGCACATTACATTGGCGCTCGGCCACGCCGGCGATTCCATGATTGACGCCCTGAGCGAGCGCGGCTCCACGCTTCTCGACCGTCTCGAAACAACAAGCGACCATGCGACAACCGCCATTTCGTCGGCCAGCGACCGGCTTTCCGCCAGCCTCAATTTCAAGACCGAACACGTGCACGACGAGTTCGCGGACCTCGCAGCCCGGCTGCAGCAGATGATGAGCGCGCGCCTCGATCAGGTTGCGCAGAGCTTTGCCCAGAAGTCATCGGTCACCATCGAGACCATGGCGAACCGATCGCAGCAATTCACCGATGCCATCACGGATTCGACCGCACGGTTGGCCGAGTCGATTGCCTCACGCGCAGATGAGGTCAATACCACCCTGCGCTCCACCGGCGACTCGCTCATTCTCGACCTGTCCCTGCGCGGCAACGATGTCGTCTCGAAACTCGAGCAAACCGGCACCCGCATCACGGAGACCATTGCGAGCCGCAGCAATGCCGTGGCGGATACCTTCCGCGACAGCGCAGAATCGCTTGTCACGTCGCTCAACAGCCGTGGCGATGCCGTCAAGGAGATGCTGGCGACGCGCCTGCAGGCCTTCGAAGAAATGTTCAACCAGGGCGGCACGGAAATCACCGAGAAAATCTCGCGCGACTCCAGCAATCTGGGCAATCTGATCACCCGCCACATCACCGAATTCGACCACACCGTGAAGAATTACGGCGGCGAACTGGTCGGGCGCCTCGGACAGCGCACGCAGGAAGTCGCCGAGGCGCTGCGCAATTATGTCGATACGTTCGATCAACGCGTGACGGGCCGGACCGGCGAGATTTCCAACACGCTCGATCAGCGCCTCGCGCAATTCGAGTCGGTGATGGGTTCGCGCGTGTCCGATCTTGCCAACACGCTCGCCGAAGGCGGCAAGGACGTCGTTACCGCGCTCGATCAGCGCATCAACGAAGTGGCCGGCACGATCAATTCCCGCGGTACCGAAGTCGCCAATACGATCGGCGCCAAAATCGGCGAGATCGACCAGACTTTGGGCGCGCGAGCGCTGGAGGTCGCCAACAACCTCGACAGCCGCATTGGCCGCTTCGAAGAGCTCCTCGTCGGCCGCGCCGAAACCGTCACCACCCAGATCGAGACCCGCACCAGGGCCGCGGCGGATGCCCTCAATGCCCGCATGGAGCAGCTCAGCGAGGCGATCAAGGTCAACTCCGGCGAGGCGGAACGCTCGCTTGGCCAACTCGCGCTCTCCACGACCGAAGCAATCCGCAGCAGCGCCGGTGATGCAGAGCGCACCCTCGTCGGGGTAAGCGAGGAAGTTGCCCGCAGCTTCGTCGGCAAGGCCGATGAAATCGCGACGGCGGTCAGCCGGCGCACCAATGAAATGACGACAATCCTGTCGGAAAAGAGCGGCGGCGTTCTGGCTGCCATCACCGAAAAGGGCCAGCAATTCACCCGCGACGTCACGAGCGCGACCGATCAGGCCGTCAAGGCGATCGAGGAGAGAGGCTTCGCCTTCACGCGCACGATGATGGACAACAGCAGCGAGATCTCCCGCATGATCAACAGTGCGGGCGAAGTGGCGACCAATACCGTGACCCGCACGATGAACGAACTCAACGACACCGCGCAAAAGGCGATCGCGCAGTCGAAGGAGACCGCAACCTCGACCGTCAAGGAAATGCTGGAAACGCATACCATGCTGCGCGCGGATACCACCGCTTTGTTCGAGCGGCTGCGCGAAGCCAACATCATGTTGCAGGAAGTGCTCAGCGGCGCGCACGAGAACATGGGCGCGCTCGAAAACACCCTGATGCTGCGCGTTTCGGAATTCGTCACCGCGATGAACGAGGTGACGGCGTCGACCGGCGATGCCACCGGCCGCGTGGAGACGAACATCGCGAATTTCCGCGACATTACCACGCAGGTCATCACCGACCTCAGCCAGCTGGCCCGGCAGTTTGATATCCACGGCCGCGAGCTTGCCAAGGCGGTTGATGTGATCGATCACAGCAACCAACGCACCGAAGACAGCGTCAACGAGCGGCGCGTCCAACTCGACTCTCTCGTTGCGACGCTCGATATCCGCACTGAGGACCTCGAAAAGCGCCTCAACCGGTTCTCAGGACTGCTCGATGAATCGCTCGAGGCAGCCTCCACGCGCGCCCGCGAAGTGGCCCGCCTGGTATCCGAGGCGAGCGCCGAAGGCACCCGCGCGATCAGCGAACAATATGAGCGCGTGCGCGAAAACGCCGAGGACGAGCGCCAGCGCTCGGCCGCGGCAATGCGGGCGATCTACGAGCAGACCGCCGGCGATACGCATGAGTTGTTCCAGAACGCCAATGAACGCTTCGCCGAAGCGGTTCAGGGCATGAAGCAGATGGCCGCCGAAATGCAGCGCGAGCTTGAAGCCACGCGTGGCGAGCTGCGTCGCGGCGTCTTCGAATTGCCGCAGGAAACCGCCGAAAGCGCCTCGCAAATGCGCCGGGTCATCGTCGACCAGATCGAGGCCCTGGCCGAACTCAATCGCATCGTGGCCCGTCACGGCCGCAATCTCGATGCAGTCGAGCCCGTGCGCCGGACGCGCGAGGAGCCCGCGCTTGCCGTGGTGGGCGGCCGCAGCGATCTGCCCACGCGCAATGACATCACGCCGCGCAATGAAATGCCCCCGCCGCGGCCCGCGCAGCGCAGCGAGCCCGCCAGTTTCGCGCCGGCCGCCCGCCGCACCACCGAAGTTCCTTCCCTGACGCCGGCGCCGGCCACACCCGGCCGCGGCTGGCTGACCGATCTCCTCAACCGCGCCTCGCGTGACGAGAACGAGCCGCCAAGAGAGACACCACGCGAAACCCAGCGTGAAAACCAACGAGAAGCACAGCGAGAGCCGCAACGGGAAATCCCACGCGAGCCCGCGCCGCGCGAAATCGCTCGCGAGACGGCGACCCCGCGTGCGAGCGAGGACCGGCCGCCGCGCCACTCGATCGAGTCGCTGGATTCACTTTCGGTCGACATCGCCCGCATGATCGACCACGACGCGGCCGCCGATCTGTGGGACCGCTACAAGCGCGGCGAACGCAATGTTTTCACCCGCCGGCTCTACACGCTGCAGGGCCAGCAGGCGTTTGATGACATTCGCAAGAAGTATCGCGCCGACCGCGAATTCAAGCAGACGGTCGACCGCTACATCAGCGAATTCGAGCGCTTGCTCGACGAGGTGTCCCGCGACGACCGCGGTCAGGTGGTGGCGCGGACCTATCTCACGTCGGAAACCGGCAAGGTCTACACCATGCTGGCGCACGCCGCCGGCCGGTTCGACTGACGCGCAAGCGGTTCGAGCGGCCTTTAGGCCGCTAAACCGCCGGCAAGGCCTGTTTTTTATCGCCTGCCCGCGACCTCTTGCCGTGGAAATAGGCCCTTAGCCACGGGTGATCAGACGCCAGCATTGTTTCCATGGTGCCGGCGGCAATCACTTTGTGATCGGCCAGCACGGCAATGCGGTCGCAAACCGTGTGCAGGCTGTCGAGGTCGTGGGTCACCATGAACACGGTCAGGCCCAGCGTGCGCTGCAGTGTTGCGATCAAGCTGTCGAAATCGCCGGCGCCGATCGGGTCGAGACCAGACGTCGGTTCGTCAAGAAAGACGATTTCCGGATCGAGCGCGAGTGCCCGCGCCAGCGCAACACGTTTGGTCATGCCACCGGACAATTCCGACGGAAATTTCTGCAGGACGCTCGCATCGAGCCCGACCATTTCAAGTTTCGCGATGGCGATCTCATCCAGCAGCTGCTGTGAGACCTGAAGGTACTCGCGGACCGGAAATTGGAGGTTTTCCCTTATCGTCAACGACGAAAAGAGCGCGCCCTGCTGAAACAGAACGCCCCAGCGCCGCTCAACCGCGTGGCGTTCGGCATCTGAAGCCGCGGCAAGGTCAACGCCAAACACCTTGATCGTCCCGCTCCGCTTGGGCAGCAACCCGATAACGGTGCGCATCAGCACCGATTTTCCCGCGCCCGAGCCCCCGACGAAACCGAGAATCTCGCCGCGATAGACGTCGAGATCGACGTGGTCGAGAACCAAGTGATCGCCGAAGCCCACGACCAGGTCGCGGACCTCGATCACCACTTCTTTGCCGTTTCCGCCTGCCATCGCTCACATTCCGATCGATGCAAAGAAAATTGCAAAGCAACCGTCGAGCACGATCACCAGGAAGATCGACTCCACCACGGAGGCCGTCGTTTGCAGGCCGAGCGATTCCGCGCTGCCCTTCACCGCCAGCCCTTCGACGCATGCGACCGCGCCAATGACCAGGGCCATGAATGGCGCCTTGATCATTCCGACCTTGAACGTGTCGAGGGAAATCGCCTCCTTCAGGCGCTGGATGTAAATGTCCGGGTCGATGCCGCCGTAAAGCCAGCACACCAGGCCGCCACCGTAGAGGGCCGCCATCGAACCCAGGAATGTGAGGATCGGCACGCCAATGATCAGTGCCACAATCCGCGGCAGCACCAGCACCTCGATCGGGTCAAAACCCATCGTCCGAAGCGCGTCGATTTCCTCCCGCATCTTCATCGAGCCGAGCTCGGCGGTGTAAGCGCTGCCGGAGCGGCCGGCCACCATGATGGTAACGATGAGAACGCCGATCTCGCGAAGCACCAGAATGCCGACCATGTCGACAACGTAGATGTCAGCGCCAAACTTCCGGAAATGGAAGATGCCCTGCTGGGCAATGATGCAGCCGATCAGGAAGGTAATAAGGACAATAATGGGCACCGCGCGCCAGCCGACATTGTCGAGCTGGTGCACCATCGAGGTGAAACGGAATGAACGAGGGCGCGCCAGCACCCGCGCCAGCGCCACGCTGAGGGCGCCGATCATGTTCACAAAGGCCGTGAATGAATGCCCGACCGATACGAGGCTCAAACCCACCGACGCAAGAAAGCGGGTAATGGCATTGCCAGGCGGCGCTACCTTGGCCTCCGGTTTGACGCCGCCGATCTCGTCGACCAGAGCCCGGTAATCCTCCTTGAGCCCGGTGACCTTGGTTTCGCAGCCGCGCGCGGAAAAACTCCGCACCAGCCGCTCAAGGAGCCAGGCGCCGAATGTATCCAGCCGTTCGACGCGACCCATATCGATGTCTACGCGCGTGATGGCACCTTCGCGCAGTGTCTCGCCGTCGATCAGGACCTCCAGATTTCGGGCATTTTCGGCAATCCAGGCGCCGGCGGCTGCGATCTTGAGCTGCTCACCGTCCTTGATGCCTTCGAGCAAGCGGTTGCTCATGGGGCCAGCCTCTAATTCCTGCACGATCAACCCGCCAATAGGGCTACTGGGGGCCGAGCTCATACTTGACCCAGCCATATGAAACTGTCGAGGGTTTGGCGGAAGCGTTGCTCACCGCCAGCTGGACAGGCCCCTGGATTCCTCCGTGAACCCGCCCTTGAAACTGACCCTCACCGTCGAGCGCTGGCCGATCCTTGGCTCTTTTGCGATCAGCCGCGGCGCCAAGACGGAGGCCGCCGTCGTGGTTGCGGAACTCTCGGATGGCAATGTGCGGGGCCGCGGAGAATGCGTGCCTTATGCGCGCTATGGCGAAACGATCGAGGGCGTCACCGCCGCACTCGAGGCCATTCGGGCGCAGCTCCAGCAGGGCCTTGATCGCGCCGGCTTGCAACGCGCGATGCCGGCCGGCGCCGCGCGCAACGCGCTCGATTGCGCGTTCTGGGATCTTGCGGCCAAACGTGCCGGACGGCCTGCGTATGAGCTGGCCGGGCTGCCGGCGCCAGGGCCGGTCACCACCGCCTACACTATTTCGCTCGCCGAACCGGCGGTCATGGCCCAAGCTGCTGGACGCGCCGCGCACCGTGCGCTGCTCAAGATCAAGCTCGGCGCCGACGGCGACCCCGCGCGCATCCGCGCCGTGCGCGCCGCCGCGCCCAAGACAACGTTGATCGTCGACGCCAATGAGGGCTGGAACGACACTAACATCGGAGAAAATCTCGACGCCTGCGCGCAAGCCGGCGTCGCGCTGGTGGAGCAACCTTTGCCGGACGGCCGCGATGATCTCTTAGGGCGCATGAAGCGGCCGCTTCCCGTCTGCGCCGACGAAAGTGTTCACGACCGCGCATCTCTCGCCGCGCTCGCGGGAAAATACGATGCGGTCAACATCAAGCTCGACAAAGCCGGTGGATTAACCGAAGCGCTGACAATGCTCGCCGATGCGGAGCGGCAAAACTTCACCATCATGATCGGGTGCATGGTCGCAACATCGCTGGCGATGGCGCCCGCCATGCTGCTCGCGCAGAAAGCTCGCTTCGTCGACCTCGACGGCCCGCTCTTGCTCAGCAAGGACCGTCCCGACGGACTGCGCTACATGGACAGCCTGGTATATCCGCCCTCACCGGCGCTCTGGGGCTGATCGAGTCGAGGGAACTCACAATAACCCGCAACGGGAATTGCCCTGTCCACAGCGCCTTTACCTCCGGTTCCGCCAGCCCCCTGATTTCGTTCATGAAATGTGCCCAATCTTTCGTCGGGCCGGCCCGATTTTAGTCAACCAAAGCTTTCCGTTTCCCGCTTGATTGGCTTAGACTTCGCATAAGATCGCACCACCGATTAAGGCAGGGCAAACGATAACGGGACGGGGAAATGCAAATTCGGGGACTCGTTTTCGGCGCGATTATGACAACGCTCAGCGTGACGTCGGCATCCGCGACAATGCGGATCTCGGAAGATCGCGGCGGTCAGATCGGCCACTATCTGCAAACATTCGCATCGTTGCGCTCGAGCGGCGAAAATGTCGTCGTTGATGGCAATTGCCTTTCGGCTTGCACGCTCGTCCTCGGCCTCGTGCCGCGCGAAAAAATCTGCGCCACGCAGCACGCGCGGTTTGGTTTTCACGCGGCCTGGATGCCGGACAATACCGGCCGGCCGGTGACGAGCCCGCTCGGCACCCAGGCGCTGTGGGACATCTATCCGCCAGCGGTGCGGCGATGGATCAGCAGCCACGGAGGATTGTCGCGCAAGATGATCTTCCTCGAGGGCCGCGCGCTTGGCGGAATCGTGGCAAGCTGTGACCGGGACACGCGCCCGCAAACGCGCTCAGCGCAACGGCGCGTGCCGCATCCGGTGCGCTATGAGTCCGCAAGCGCCGCCAGCGAGAGCCGCTAACGCCATCGCCAGGTAGGCGCGGCTGCCGAAATCGTCGTACAGCAGGCCCGACACTGCCGTCGCGGCAGCCATCGCGAGTCCGAGCGTGATAGCGAGATAACCTTGCGCGGTCGCCGCTTGACGTGGCGGTACGCGGCGCATCAGGAACATCAGCGCACCGAGATGGGTTGCGCCAAATGACAACGCGTGCAGCAGCTGCAGAAATGGCAGCATGAGTGCGGGCGGATCGAGCGCCATCCCGACCCAGCGCAAAACGGCGCCGCACGCGCCGACCAACAGCAGCACCGTCGGTTCAAAGAAGGGCGGCAGCCGTGCCTGCATCGCGAACAGCACGATCTCCGCGGCCACACCGAGTCCCCACAGCGCCGCAATAACGGTGCCGTCGAAACCGGCGGCTCGCCACTGCACCGCCGAGAAGCCGTAGAAGAAAGCATGGCTCGCCTGGATAAGGCCGGCGGCCGCCAGCACCGCAAGGAACGCCGGATCGCGTGACAGTGCCGGCCGCGGCCGTGATGAACCGTCGGACTCGTGCGGCGGGGACGCAAGCGCCGGCAACATCGTCGCGGCGAGCGCCAGCAGAATTGTCGCCGCCACCATCAGCCAGATGAGCTCGCGCGCCGGCATGATATCGGCGGCGAATCCGGCCGCGAAATTGCCGACGATGTAGGCAAACGAACCCCACAGCCGCACCGGCCCATAGGCGCGTCCGCGCGCCGCCAGCCCCTTGAGCGCGTAAGTCTCGGACAGCGGCATCACCGGCGTCGAAGCCAATGACGTGAGTGTATAAGCGATCAGGATCGCAACCGCGCCGGCCGACAACCCGACGGCGGTATAGCCGGCAACGCTCGCCACGCAGGCGAGCACCATCACGCCCCGTATGGCGTCGCGCCGGTCGGCTGCGCGCGTGACGACCGGTATGGCCAGCACCCGCGCCATCATCGGCACGGCGAGCACAATGCCGATCATTTTGGGATCCAGGCCTTTGGCCTTGAGCCAGACCGGGAAGAACGGCATCTGGATGCCGGGCAAAATGAACAGCGCGGCGTAAAAGGCCGCGAGGCGCGGGACGAAGCCGAAAAATGTCGCGCGTGCCGGCTGCATGACGCCCGCCTGGTTCCATTTAACGCATTGCCGAAACACCATTTTTCGGCCGTCGCCGCACCCGCGCGGGCGAAGCAATGCTGGCCGAATCAAGCCACATGATTGATAAACGGCTCCGCAGGGATTGCACATGGCGACCGAGATCATGGCGCGGGCAAAGCAGTCCGCACCTGACGCGCCCGACGACGGCGACTACGAAACGTTCTGCGCGGCATTGTCCGCGAGTGCGCGCGGCCGCGCCTTTCTCACTGAATATGCCCGGCGAAACCGCAATGCCGACACCGAGCAGTTGCTCGCCGCGATCGCACAATTGCAGGAAACCGTTGCGGCCAATAGCGCGCCAAAAGTCACGGACACGATCAAAACCGAATTACGCGCGCTGCTCGATGAAATCGAGGCAGCACAAAGCGAACTGGCGGCAAGCATTGTTGCGACCAAAGCGACCAAGCTTGCGGAGCTGGTCGCGCTGGTCGCGCGCCGCATCACCGCCATTGTGGCTTCAGCGCACGTTGAAAGGCCGCCACCGGCGGAAGTCCCTCAACCAGTCTTGCTGCAAGAACCGGAAGACGAGCCAAAGGACACCGTCGAGCGCGCGCATCTTGCCGTCGTGCCGACGCCCGACCAGCCGGAATTGCCGATCCCCTCGCCGGTGGTCACGCCGCTGCCGCCGATCGCACTGGTGCGCAGCGAGGCGATGATAGCGGAGGTCACGTTTGTCGGGCCGCGACCGCCCGAGCCCAACGTAAAACCTGCAACAGTGAAAATCGACGTGGCAAAAATCGAAGCCGCAATAGCGTCGCCTGCTCCGGCTGCTGCGGGCACGAAGCCCGTCAAACCAGCCGGGCCGCTGGCTTCGATCATGGCCCTGAGTGAAGAGGAACGTCTGGCGCTGTTTACCTGAGCGGCCGAGCCATCACGCAGCGGCGATCAGCCGCGCGAAGAGGTCGGCGTCCACATTGCCGCCGGACAGAACGCCCACCACGATCCTGCCTTTCACCTCCAGCTTGCCTGCCAATAGCGCCGCCAGACCAATGGCGCCGCCGGGCTCAACAACGAGTTTCAATTCATTGAAGGCGTAGCGGACGGCGCGCGCAACCTCGGCATCGCTGACAGTCGTGCCCTGCCCGATCAGATCGCGCGTAATGGGGAAAGTCAGCTCACCCGGCGTGTTGCTCATCAACGCATCGCAGATCGTGCCACTCATGCGCGGATTGGCCTCGCGTTTCCCGCTGGCGAACGAACGGATCGTGTCGTCGAAGCCCTCGGGCTCGGCAACATAGAACTTCGCCGACGGCACGCGCGATTTCATGCCCAGCGAGATTCCGGCGGCGAGCCCGCCGCCGGACGCGCCGATAACCACGATATCGGGATTGAGTGAGAGCCGGGCCAGATCCTCGACAATTTCGCTGCCGATAGTGCCCTGGCCCGCGATGATGAGCGGGTCGTCATATGGCGGCACCAGCGTCGCATTGCGTTCGGTCATGATTTTTTGGGCGATCGCGGCGCGATCTTCCGAATTGCGATCGTAGGGCACAACCTCGGCGCCGAGCGCCAATGTGCGGTCGCGTTTCGCCTTTGGCGCGTCGCTGGGCATCACGATGGTGGCCCGCATGCCAAGCAGGCGGGCGGCGGCCGCCACGCCTTGCGCGTGATTGCCGCTGGAATAGGCGACAACGCCGGCGGCGCGCCGCTCGGGCGGTATCGAGGAAATCTTGTTGTAGGCGCCGCGGAACTTGAAGGAGCCGGTGCGCTGCATCGTTTCCGCCTTGAGGAAAACGCGCGCGCCGAGGACTTCATCCAGCACCGGCGCATTGATCAAAGGCGTGCGCACCGCAACGCCGGCAAGCCGCTTTGCCGCCGCCTCGATATCCGCCACCGTCGGAAGAATTGAGTTGTCGATTGCGCCCATGACCAGTGAAGCTAACGCCGGGTCGCGCGCAATCGCAAGAGCGCGTAAACGGCCTTGGCCAAACAGCCTGACCTGCTTGCGTTCAAGACGCGCCCCCCGAAGACCAATGCGCTGCGAACTCCGGCAACGTGCGAAAGGCGATGTGCACATTGTCGTTAAACGATCTGATTTGGCAGCCGTGCAAACGCCAAGCGTTCGCGAGTGCATCGCGGCTGAACAACGAAATGTGGCCATTGCGCGGGCCGACATACCACCAATTCATGCCAAGCTTGTCGAAGTCCTGCGGCTGCACCAGCGTCGAAAACAGGACCAGCCCCGGATCCGCCAGGTACTCTACGATTGCGCCAATCCCTTTCAGCGGATCCGGCATGTGCTCGAGCGTTTCGAAGCAAGTGACAAGATTGAACTTGCCTTCCGGGGCATTGGCATACTCAGGCACGAAGGGGTCATAGGTCGTAGCGACCGGAAATCCCGCTGCCCGGAGTTGGGAGCACAGCACGTCGTTACCGCCGCCGTAATCGAGCACGCGCAATATCATCTTGTGCACTCCGAACACCTGCTGCACGACGGCGGCGTTGTCGCGTGGCCGTGTCAGAACGTAGCCCGGATCGACCGCATGATAATCGTCATTATAGATATGAGTTTTGAAGTCCTCCTGGCTCCAATCGTCGAATGCATCGGTAAACAGGAACCCGCACGCATCGCAGCGGCGATAATAAACAGGCGTGCCCGTAAGCGGCAGCTTCACCCCGCCGGGAATTTGGCAATTTCTGTTGAAGTCGACGAGGCCGAAGAGCGTGGAGGACTGCTGGCAAATTTTGCAGGGCACAACTTTGGCCGAAGCCGGTTTCAGACTCAGCATCAGTCTATCTTCGGGCCGGCACCCGTTTAGTCAAGCGACGGCGCCTCGGATGTCCGCTTTGGGGCGTAAAGGGCTGTCGCCGCGCCAAATGCATCGCGTTGTCAGCTTGCAGGCGTTATTTGCAGACTTGCGTCTGCAGTCTCAAGCGGCAATCCGCGCGGACCTTGCCGCTTCCGCCACGTGCTCCAGGAAGATGCGCGCGCTCTCGGCCCAGGTCATGCGGAGCGCGAATTCGCGGCAGTCCTGTCGCGAACAGTCCAGCGCCCCGAGACAGGCGCGCTGAAGGTCGTCATCGAGAACCCCGACGGTCGCATCCCCGATGACGTCGCGGGGCGCCGCCGCCGGAAATGCGGCCACCGGCACGCCGCTGGCAAGCGCTTCCAGCAACACCAGCCCGAACGTGTCGGTCCGGCTCGGAAACACGAACACGTCGGCAGCGCCATAGATTTCAGCCAGCGCCTCGCCGGTCAGCGCGCCGGTAAAGACCGCGCCGGGAAACTTTCGCGCCAACGCACTGCGTGCCGGCCCCTCCCCCACCACAAGTTTCGTGCCGGGCAGATCAAGCTTGAGAAAGGCCTCGACGTTTTTTTCCACCGCCAGGCGCCCGACCGTCAGAAAGATCGGCCGCGGCAAGTTGAACCCTTTTCCACCGCGCGGGCGGAACAGGTTGGCATCGACGCCACGCGGCCACAGCCTCACGTTCCTGAAACCGCGTGTGACAAGTTCAGTGGCCAAAGTCGGCGTCGCCGCCAGCGTCGCCGCGGCAGCGGAGTGAAAGTGCCGCAACCAGGCCCAGGTCACGTCGCAGGTCCAGCGCTCCGGCACCGGCAGCCGCCCGGCAAGGTAGTCGGGAAAACGCGTGTGGAAACTGGTGGTGAAAGGCAAACCGCGCCGCAGACAAACGCGCCGCATGGCGTGACCGAGCGGACCTTCCGTGGCGACGTGAATTGCATCGGGCCGCGTGCGTTCGATCCGCCGCTCGATATCGCCCGGCGCGACCAGCGCCAGGCGGATTTCCGGATAGCTCGGCATCGGCAAGGTCCAGAACCGGTCCGGGCCGAGGAATTCCATGTCCGCGCCTAGCGCGCGGGCCTCGCGGGCGACATGACCCAAAGTGCGCACGACACCGTTGACCTGCGGGTGCCAGGCATCGGTGGCGACCAGAATTTTCAAACTGTTCTCCGCTCGTTCCCGCGCAAGCGGGAATCCAGGGGCCATTGGTACGCCGTGTGCTGCGCTCTGGATTCCCGCTTGCGCGGGAACGAGCGGATTGATTGCTGGATTTGCACCATGCTTAAGCGGCTCGTGATTGCGCGACGGCCGTTGCCACATCGACCTCCCGGCCGCCGTGCGTCCAGGTAATGACTTCGAACTCGCCATCTTCGCGCTCGGCAACCGCGGTGCAACTTTCCACCCAGTCACCGCAGTTGATGTAACGCAGCCCGTAGTCGTCGTGCATCGCGGCGGTGTGGATGTGGCCACAGATCACGCCGTCAGCGTGGTGATGCTTTGCCTCGGTCGCCAAGGCCTTCTCGAACGCGCCGATGTAATTGACGGCATTCTTCACCTTCAGCTTGGCCCACTTGGACAAGGACCAATAAGGCGCACCGAAGACGCGGCGGAAGGCATTGAAGACGCGATTGGCGGTCAGTGCGAATTCGTAGGCCTTGTCGCCCAGCAGCGCGAGCCAGCGTGCCTGCGTCACCACGAGATCGAAAATGTCGCCGTGAACGACCAGATAGCGGCGGCCGTCGAGGCCCTCGTGGATCGTATTTTCCACCACCTCGATGCCGCCGAAATGCGTGCCGTAGTAACCGCGCAGGAATTCATCATGATTGCCCGGGATGTAAATCAACCGCGCGCCCTTGCGCGCCTGCCGCAGCAGTTTCTGCACCACGTCATTGTGTGTCTGCGGCCAGTACCACGACGAACGGAGCGCCCAACCGTCGACAATATCCCCGACGAGGTAGACGGTTTCCGCTTCGTGATGGCGAAGGAAATCGAGCAGCCTGTCAGCCTGGCAGCCGCGCGTTCCCAGATGGACGTCGGAGATGAACAGCGCGCGAAACCGTCGCGTGGCGTTGTCCGTCACGATGCGACGCTCTCCGGTGCAATGATCATTCGCAGGATGTAGCAGGTTCGCATTTCAGTTTTATGACGCGCTGCTTACCTACTTCATAGGATCACGCCGCGGCGCTGCGCGTGTCCGCGCGTTGAAAGCGCACCAGCGTGTAGATCCCGAACGGTTTGACCTTGCGCCGTTCCACCAACGCGGCGCCGCCATGCGCCTGCGCCCACGCCGCCAGGCGGTGGAACGGAAATTCCGGCCGCAAGCCCAGCTTGCGCGCCTTCTGTGCCAGCAGGCGTTCGACGGCCGCCGCAAGGCCATGCTCTGAATAGAGGTGATTGACCAGGATGATCTGACCGCCGGGGCGCAAGACCCGCGCGCATTCCGACAGAACGCGTTCCGGGTCTTCAACCAGCGTGATGACGAACTGGGCCACCACGCAGTCGAACGATGCGTCCGGATAACAGAGGTCGTGCGCATCCATGACGGCCAGTTCCTTGACGAAGGGATAGCGACCGGTTTTTGCGCGTTCGCGCGCACGTGCGATCATCGGCTCCGACATGTCGATGCCGGTGATTTCGGTTGCATCATCGTAGTCGTCGAAGGACAGACCCGTGCCAACCCCGATCTCGAGAATGCGCCCGCCCACCGCGCGCGCGGCGCTGGCTGCGGCACGCCGTCCGTTCAGGAAGACCGGCCCGCATAGCACGTCGTAGATCGGCGCCCAGCGCGCATAGGCTTTCTCCATGACGTCTTTGGCGGGGTCGCGGAGCATGCAGCCCTCCCGAATCAAGACAGCGAGTGGCGTGGAGGTAGCAACCGTTTGCGACAGTTGAGCGACACGCGCGCTAATATTCACCCTCCCCTGCAGGGGGAGGGTCGGCGCGCGAAGTTGCCCTGCTCCCCTCCCCCTTGTGGGGAGGGGTCGGGGGTGACACACGCTAACCTTCACCCTCCCCTGCAGGGGGAGGGTCGGCGCGCTAGTTGCCCTGCTCCCCTCCCCCTTGTGGGGAGGGGTCGGGGGTGACACACGCTAACCTTCACCCTCCCCTGGAGGGGGAGGGTCGGCGCGCGAAGCGCGCCGGGGTGGGGTGACGGCACTGCAGCGAGTAGCGCGTTTGTGGCGCATGTGTTTAAGAACGCGTGATTGGGCTTCGGACGAGCCGTATAGTGCCGCGTAGATCGCGTCCATCACTCCGAAAATGTTTTGAGTGATTTCGTTATTCCAAAAGCGAAGGACGCGGTAGCCCTCGGACTCAAGCCATTCAGTGCGCTGCCGGTCGCGCAGGCTGGCTTCATTTTCGCCATGTTGAGATCCGTCGACCTCAATAACGAGACGCGCTGCCGGACAGGCAAAATCGACAACAAATTTTCCGATCGGCATTTGCCGTCGAAAGTGAGTGCCGCGCGTATCGAGACGTTTCAGATGACGCCACAGCCTCGTTTCGGACTCGGTTGCGTTTTTTCGCAGACGGCGCGCTGTCGCGCGCTTGAATTGATCGATGGTCGACAATTTTGGCAGCGTCCTCCACCCCACCCCGCCGCCTTCGGCGGCGACCCTCCCCCTCCAGGGGAGGGTAGCAAGCAGCGCCCACTTCCCTTTCACGGTAGTACACGGAGCAGTCTCCGTGGATCGACCGATTGGTGGTCCCGAACATCTCCTGGCAAACAGCTGCGCTCCAGCCTTGACGCTTTGGCCGCCGGCACTGACACTCGGGACAATCTTTGACGCGAACCAGGGAAATCCCATGAATCTCGGAATTGCCGGCCGCAAGGCCATCGTCTGCGCATCCAGCCGCGGGCTTGGAAAGGCCTGCGCGCGCGCCTTGGCGGAAGCCGGCTGCGAGGTGGTGATCAACGGCCGCGACGCCAAGAAACTCGAAGCCGCCGCGGCCGAACTCGCCAGCGCGACGGGCGCCAAGGTCCTCCCCGTGGCGGCCGATGTGGCAACGCCGGAGGGTCAGAAGGCGCTGCTGGCCGCCTGCCCGCAGCCGGACATTCTGGTCAACAACAATGCCGGTCCGCCGATGCGCGATTTCCGCGAATTGACCCGCGCGCAGATGATCGATGGCGTCATCGCCAATATGGTGGTCGCGGTCGAGCTCATCCAGAAAGTGATCGATCCGATGTGCCAGCGCAAATTCGGGCGCATCGTCAACATCACTTCGGGCTCGGTAAAGATGCCGCTCGCCGGGCTCGATCTGTCCTCAGGCGCGCGCGCCGGATTGACCGCCTTCCTCGCCGGCGTCGCACGCACGGTGGCCGACAAGAATGTGACCATCAACAATATCCTGCCGGGAGCCTTCGACACCGACAGGCTGCGCGGCGTACTGAGCAAGACCGCCGAGCAGAAAGGCAAGACCGCCGATCAGGTCGCCGCCGAGCGCATCGCGACGATTCCGGCCAGGCGCTTCGGCAATCCGGACGAATTCGGCGCGGCCTGTGCGTTCCTGTGCTCGACGCACGGCGGCTACATCACCGGGCAGAACCTGCTGATCGACGGCGGAACCTTCAACGGGGCATTCTGAAAACAAAAAGGCCGGCGTCGCCGCCGGCCTTTTGAAGAGTGTCGCAGCGCGCGCTATTTGAAGACCTCATCCCACTTCCAGTTCACGCCAAGCGAAATGATGTCGGCGTGAGACCGCGCGTTGCCGACATACGTAATTCCGGTGGTCGCGAACCACGGGTTGCCGGAGGTCGACGATATATTGATCGACGCGTCGGGTTCGTAGACGTGCGAATAGGCGACGTCAGCCTTCAGCCCCTTGATGATTACGTAGCTCGCACCGACCGATGCCCAGAACCGGTTGGCGTCCGGTATCAGCGGCGTGCGCACTTGATCCGTGATCGGCGAAATTTCGTAGCCAAAACCGGTGCGCAACGTCAGGCGATCATTGGCCTGATACTCGACACCCGCCGAGAATAACCATCCATCCTTGTATTGGAACGGCAGGGTTGTGACGGTGACCCCGTGGGCAATGACGTTGGACGTCCCGATGCGGCTCCAGTCGGTCCACTCGACCGTCCCAAGCAAGGTCCATTGCGGACCGACGCGCTGCCGAATCCCGAGCGAAAGCACACCCGGCAGATCGACCGTGGTGTTAGCCGCAGACGGACCCAGAGGTGTGGTCAGGATGCCGTCGAGTTTTTGGTTTATCCCTGAACGATAACCGAGACCAACCGTCGTCGTCGGTGTCGGCGTCAGCGTGACGCCAGCAGTGAAGCCGTAGCCCCAACCAGTGCCCGACAAATTCGCATCACCGACAGGAACGGCGATAAGCGCGTTTCCGACAGGGACGAAAACTGACACGCCGTGATTTAAAGCGGCCTTGGCATACTGGATCTGTACGCCCACGCCGACGCTGATCCAGTCATTGAACCGGTAGGCGAGGCTGGGCGCAGCGTTATAAGTGCGCAGCGACGTATTGCCGGCAGCATAATCGCGACCGGCCCAGTTTTCGGGAAAGCCGACCGAAAGGCCGAACGGCGAATTCAGTGACATGCCCAGCCAGAGATTCTGGTTGAGCTGGTACGACATGTAGCCGGCCGGTATGAGCGCCGCCTGATACGTATTTTCCGTGCCGCCGAACGGCAAATAAGTGCCAGCGGTCGGCGTGTTCTTCACGGATGGCAGGAATGCCGAATAGCTCGACGCACTCTGGACGCCGGCGAATTGAGTCATCACCGCCGGATTCCAGAACATCGTGGAGAGGGAGCCGCCGGCCGCGACGCCTGCGTAAGATGCGCCCTGCCCGAACGCGCTTTGTTCGTGAACAGCGAGAGCACCAGCGTTCGCTTGCGCGGTTGCAATCGCCAAAAGTCCGAGCGCACTGCCCGCTCGCAGAACGTTCACCCAGCCCCGTCGCACCATGTCGTCCCCCAAACGCGCGGTCCCGGCGCGCAAGTGCGCATCGTGACGGGGCACCGCTGAGCCGACAATAGGCCTTGGCGCGATAATCGCTGGATTTGCCAGACCTTATGCGAAAATCGCGCGGCTGTTGCGGCAGTGACACAGTCTATTGCTGCACTGCAACAATGCAGCCGGCGGGCGGGCGGAGATACATACCACTTGGCGCAGTTCCATTTGGCGCAGTTGCGGGTACCGGAGGCGCGCCCTCAGGCGGCGCGAAACGCGACGCCCATCCGCATGTCCGCACGCCAGATCACGTGACATGGCCTGTTGATCTTGTCGTGGCTCACGACCAATACGAAGTCGTCCGGGATACCAATCTGGCTCGCAACTTCAAGGCAAGCCCCGGCCGGGGACAGATTCCGGACGCGACAGTCAATGCCGGCCGCGCGGTTAAATGCGATCGTGCCGCCTTTGAGTGCGCGCAAACGCTGGGCCTTTCGGCGTTCGTCCATGGCAGTTCGCTCTTCCAATTCCATTGGTGCCCGAACCAATCGGGACCCATCACATCCTAGGTCTGCCTATTTATCGAGCGGTGAAACTGATCATCAAAAACCGCAGAAAATGGTACGAATTCGCTAACCACATACCGCCGGCCTCCCAAGCTGCTGATCCATCATGGTTTTAAGGCCGGCCCCGCCCATGCGCAGGCAGCACGGGAGGGTTGCCCGCTGCCCGCCACCATGCATGATGGCGCCGACTTAGCCTTCGCCTTCAAAAACAAACCCCCAATAAACGACCAATGGGAGACACCTGAAAATGAAGCTCGTCCGCTATGGCGCACCCGGCCGCGAGAAACCCGGCATCATCGGTGACGACGGCAAGATCCGCGACCTGTCGCGGCTCGTGAAAGACATCGACGGCGCGATGCTGGCGTCCGGCGGACTTACCAAGATCCGCAAAGCCAACCTCAAGCGGATGAAACCCGTCTCCGGCAAGCCGCGGCTTGGCCCCTGTCTCGGCAGCGTGCGGAACTTCATCGCGATCGGGCTGAACTATTCCGATCATGCCGCCGAAGCCGGCATGCCGATTCCGAAAGAGCCGATCATCTTCAACAAGGCGATCACCTGCATCTGCGGCCCGAATGACGACACCATCACGCCGCGCGAGTCCACAAAGCTCGACTATGAGGTCGAGCTCGGCATCGTTATCGGCAAGCGTGCGCGCTACCTCGCCAGGGACAAGGCGAAGGACGCCATCGCCGGCTACTTCCTGTCGAACGACGTGTCCGAGCGCGCGTTCCAGATCGAGCGCAGCGGCGGCCAGTGGGACAAAGGCAAAGGCTGCGAAACCTTCGGCCCGATCGGCCCGTGGTTCGTCACCAAGGACGAAGTCGGTGATCCGCAGAACCTGAACATGTGGCTCGACGTCAACGGCGAAAAACGCCAGCGCGGCAACACCAAGACCATGATCTTCGGCGCCGAACACCTGGTCTGGTATTGCTCGCAGTTCTTCGTGATGGAACCCGGCGACATCATCATCACGGGGACGCCCCCCGGCGTTGCGCTCGGCATGAAGCCGGCGCCCGTTTTCCTCAAGCCCGGCGACATGGTGACGCTCGGCATCGAAAAGCTCGGCGAGCAGAAGCAGAAGATCGTCGCGGCGAAATAACGCGCGTCGCACCCAAACGACATAAGCCCCGGGCGGTGCCCGGGGCTTTGCTTTTGTGCGTCGATCAGATCGTCGGATTCCAGATCACCGGGATCTCGCGATAGCCGGTGCCATATTTCTCCACGTGCGCGAGCGACGGGAACGGGTAATGAAAGCCCTGCACCCGCATTTTGTCGGCCACCAGCATGTCATAGACCTTGCGGCGCGTTGCTTCCGCCATGGCGCCGTCCTGATCGTAGAAAGCGTGCCAGTCCGGATGACGCACGAACAGGAACGGCACATGCGTGACGTCGGACTGGAGATAGACGGTGTCCGGGCCCGAGGCGATGACATAGGACGTATGGCCAAGCGTATGACCGGGCGTTCCCTGCGCGGTGACGCCGGGAATGACTTCCTTGTCCCATTCATAGGTCTTCAGCCGCTTCATCACCTCGGCGTTCATGACGCGCCGCACGTTCTTGAAGTTGGTTTGCAGGCGGCCGACGGAGGCGCGGCTCATTTCGCCGTCATCCATCCAGTAGGCGTGCTCGCGTGCCGGCACCAGGATTTCGGCGTTCGGATACGTGAGCGAATTATCCTCCATCAACAGGCCGTTGATGTGGTCGCCGTGATAGTGCGAGATGATCACGGTATCAACCGCGGTCCGCTCGATGCCGGAGGCGGCAAGATTGGTCACGAACTGGCCGCCGACCCCGTTGCTCTTCTTGTAGTTGGCTTCGCCTGTCCCGGTATCGATGACCACGAGCTTGGAGCCGGTGTTCAGGCAAACCGGATTGTACGGCGTGGTCATCATGTCCTTTTCCATGAAGACCTCGGCAAGTGCCGCATTCACCACATCTTTCTTGATGTTGAGGACGTGGTCCTCCGCCATCTTGAAGCGGGCGACGCCATCAGTCGCAACCGTTACTTCGATGGTGCCGATCTTGTAGCGGTACCAGCCCGCGGCCTGCTTGCCCGCCGACGGCGTGGCGGCGCCGGCAGGATGATCGAACGGCAAGGTCACGGCGGCGGCCGCACCTGCGGCAGCCGACAATAGATTGCGGCGTGTCATAGTGGTCATTGGCGTCTCCCCATCCCAAGCTTTTCGGGTTTTCCCCGATTTGGGCGGAATACTCGCAATTTACATGATTTCCGCAAGCCGAAAGGTCATTTGCCACCTGGCTCGGGCAATAGGGACTGGAGTCATTCCGGGACGGCCGTAAGGCCGGACCCGGAATCCAGAAGCAGGCACCACGCTTATTCTGGATTCAGGGTTCGCGCTTTCAGCGCGCCCCGGAATGACGGGGGGCTTTGCGCCGCAACCGCTTCCGCCCGCCGGCTTTCAGCCGCCCGAGTTCGCGGGTCGACGGCATGCGCATGTCGGCGGCTTGCTCGTCCCGCGCCATGTTTTCGATGATCGTCAGCAGGACGCCGCGCGTCACGGCGATGTCGGCGGGGCGGACACCGCGCACGGCAATGCGGTTGACGTTTTCGGCCAGCGGCACCAGGCGATCACGCAGCCTCCGGCCTTTTGACGTGAGCAGCACATAGACTTTTTTGCGATCGCCGGCGCGCCTGCGGCGGCTGATGTAACCGAGCCGTTCCATCGCCTTGAGCGCCGAGAAGGTCGTCGGCTCCATGACACCGGCCTGTTCGCTGAGCTCGCGCTGGGTCAGGCCGTCGCCCTCCCACAAAATGCGCAGAAACGTCCAATGCCCGAACGAAACGCCGTGTTCCGCGAGCCGCATCTGCAATGCGCGCACCAGCGCGCGGGTCGCGTCCTTCACCAGATGCGCGAGGCGATCGTCCGGCACGGCTTCGCGCCAGTGGCGTAAAATTGTCTGCGTGGTCGCCGGTTCGCGCTTCATGGCACGCGGACTTGATGGTGGAGCGCGACGTCGCGACCTTCCTGCGCGGAACGCAGGATTCCCAGCAATACTTCGAGTGTCGCCATCGCCCAGGCGCCGTCGTGCAGGGGCGACTCGCCATGAACGACCGCGCGATAAAGCTCGTCGATGACTTGCGCCCGAGGCGCCGCAGGCGGCGGCAATTCGTCGAACCGCACTGCCCCGTTCTGATAGATCATCACACCATTGGGCATCGCGCGCAGATCGCCACGTTCGCAGCTTACCAGCAGCGTGCCGAAATGCTGGTGTGTCGCAGCCTGCGCCACAGAAGGGCGATAGTCGCGCCCGCCGTAATTGTGCGCGTTCTTGAATGCAGTCTCGTCCTGCGTGCTGCCGAAACGCGGGCGGGGCGCGGCGGCATAAGGCGTTTTTTTCTGGCCCATTTCGCCGATCCAGCCTTGAAGCTCGTCGGAGTCGAAGTGGCCGTAGCCGTTGTATGTGAGCGACGCGAAAGCGCCATTGGCAAATGTCAGCAGCGCCGCATAGGCGCCTTCGGTCGGACGTGAGCGATCCCATGCGCCGGTCGCCGCGCGCACGCTTGTTACCTCGCCGCCGGCAACGAGCCGCACAATGTCGACCTGGTGTGCCGCCTGATTGAACACGGCGCCGCCGCCTTGTGCGGTATCGAGCTCCTCGGCGCGGCGCGGGCGATAAAGATAGTCGGTGTAATTGAGAGCGTTGATCATCCGCACCGCGCCGAATTCGCCGCTCGCGATCAATTCGCGCAGCCGCTGGACCGGGGCATCGAATGAATGGCTGTGACCGACGACAAGCTGCACGCCGGCGTTGCGCGCGGCCGCGATGATGGCCGTGCAGTCATCAAGGGTGAGCGCAATTGGCTTTTCGATCAGCAGATGCTTGCCGTGGCGCGCGGCAAGCGCGGCATGCTGCGCATGATATTGGTGCGGCGTCGCCACATAGACCACATCGATCGCAGGATCGGCGCACAACTCATCGACGGACTCGTAGCCTTTGCCGCCGAAATCCGCCGCAAAACGCCGCCGGGCTTCCGCGCGCGGATCGGCTGCGGCAACCAGCGAAACGCGCGCATCGCCGGTAAATGTCGGCAGCATCACGCTAAATGCGCGGCCAAGGCCGGCCACCCCGAGGCGGAGCTTGCGTTGATCGGGCGGGCTCACAGGACGGTCTACCTCGACAAGGCCGGACGCATTCTCTAGTCTTATCTTAGATATCTAAGAAAGGGCGCGCGAGAGAAATCTGCAAGCGCAGCGCCCGCCGAGGGAGACGCCGCCATGATGACACCGGAGGAAAACGACCTGTTGTGCCGCGTCGAGGGCGACGCGCCGATGGGCCAGATCATGCGCCGCCACTGGATCGCGGCCTGCCTGTCCGAGGAAGTGGCCGAACCGGATGGCGCGCCGGTCAAGGTACGCCTGCTCGGCGAGGATCTCGTGGTGTTCCGCGACAGCAAGGGCCGCGTCGGCGTGCTCGACGAATACTGCTCGCACCGGCGCGCGTCGCTGCTGTTTGCACGCAACGAAGAGTGCGGACTGCGCTGCCTCTATCATGGCTGGAAATTCGACGTTGAAGGCAACGTCGTGGAGATGGCTTCCGAACCCGAGCACAGCCTCATTCCGGAGCGCGTCAAGCACAAGGCCTACCCGGCGCGCGAGGCCGGCGGTTTCGTGTGGGCCTATATGGGCCCGCCGGATGAGATGCGCGAATTCGAGGCGCCCGCTTTCGCGCCGACGCCGGACGCACGTGTGAGTGCCACCAAGGTGCGGGTGCGCTGCAACTGGGCACAGATTCTCGAAGGCCAGATCGACTCGGCGCACTCGTCAAGTCTTCACTCATCCGACATGGTGCCGGCGCAAGTCGATGGCGCCAAGGCAACAGAAGCGAACTGGCTGCGCCCGTCGACCGACAAGGCGCCGCGCTTCCAGATCGAGCGGACCAGCTACGGATTCCGCTACGCCGCGAGCCGGCGCCCGATCATGAACGAAGCGACGCACGATTACATCCGCACCACCGTGTACATCGCGCCGTTCACGGCATTGATCCCGCCGAATAACGTGCACAATGTCGCCACGTTGCTCACGCCGGAAGACGACCACAACACCATCTTCTACTTCATCGCCTGGAACGGCACCGACAAGCCTGGCATCGACGCCAAGGCGTGGCGGAAATTCAACGTGCTTGAATGGGGCGTCGACGTCGACCGGAATTTCGACGGCAAGCGCACGCGCGACAATTTCTATGGACAGGATCGCGCCGCCATGAAGCAGGGAAACTTCACCGGCATCAGCGGCATTCCGAACCAGGATATCGCCATGTGGGAGGGAATGGGCCCGATCAGCGACCGCTCCAGGGAACGGGTCGGCGCCAGCGACGTCGCGGTGGTGGCATTCCGCCGCCTGATGGTGGACGCTGCCCGCGCCATGCGCGATGGCGGCGCGGCGATCGGCACGTCCGGGCCACACATCAGGCATGCGACCATCAGCTCATATGAAGGCGTCGTGCCGAAGACGACAAACTGGCGGAGCCTCGGCGGAGGCAGCGAAGCCCCGCTCGAACGCGTCCGCGAAGCCGCAAAATAAATTAAAAAAGCACAGGGGAGGATACGATGAAAAAATACAGATTGGCTTGCGCACTCGCGACGCTAACGCTGTTCGCGACTGCGACCGCTGCGTCCGCACTCGACAAGGTGAAACTGGCCATCGGCCAGCGCGGCAACTGGGACACTTCGGTGTCCGAAGTCGGCCAGCTCGCCGGCATCTTCAAGAAGCACGGCCTTGAGCTCGACATCGTCTACACCAATGGCGCGGGCGAGACGCAACAGGCGGTGATCTCCGGCAGCGTCGATCTCGGCATTGCCGCCGGCGTGATGGGCGTCCTCGGCGCCTACGCGAAAGGCGCACCGGTGCGCGTCATCGGCGCCGAGACGACCGGCGCCAACGACCTCTATTGGTACGTAAAGGCGGACTCGCCGATCAAATCGCTGAAGGACACCGACGACAAGACGCTCGCCTACTCGACCAATGGTTCGTCGACGCATGGCATCGTTACGGCTTTCATGAAGCAGTACCAGCTCAAAGCGAAGCCCACCGCCATGGGCGGACCCGCCGCGAACCTGACCGCCGTGATGTCGGGACAGGTCGATGTCGGCTGGGCCGCGCCGCCGTTCGGGCTCGACCAGCTCGACCAGAAGCAGATCCGCATCATCGCCACCGGCAATGATGCCGAAGCCTTCAAGGGCCAGACCGTGCGCCTCAACATCGCCAACGCCAATTTTCTGAAAGAGCACAAGGACGTCGTCGATCGCTACATGAAGGCCTATCGCGAGACGGTGAACTATCTGTACACCGACCCGAACGCACTGAAGGTCTATTCGGATTGGCTGAAGATCAGCGAGGCCAAGGCCAAGCGCACGCGCGACGACTTTTTTCCGCGCGCCTCGATCGAGCCGGATAAAATTGTCGGGCTCGACACCATCGTGAAGGACGCGGTTTCCCTGAAGTACACCGCCACCGAGCTGACCAAGGCGCAGCTGGACGAGCTGATCCAGATTCCGCCGCGTTAGGCCGGCCAGCGGAAGCTGGTGGCTGACGCCCAGGGCTGCTATCAATAAAGGGCGCCCGCCGGAATACCGGCGGGCCGGGGTGCCAGCGGGGTGTCATCCTGATGCGGACGCGTCTTGTCGCGCTCTCTTTTCTTGCCGCGCTTGCGCCTGCGGTGGCGCAGACTTCATTGCCCTACGCCATCGAAACCTTCGGCGCCTTCCGCAAGGTCATTCTCGAAGGCGACTTCAGTCCGAAAGTCGCGCTCGGAGCCGTGATGGCGAAAAATCCGACCGTAGGGATCGGTGCGGTCGCGGGCGCGCGCGGCGAGATCACCATTCATGATGGCAAGCTGATTGTGAGCTACGGCAAGGCCGGCCCGCACCCGGCGGCCGAAGCAGAATCCGCCGGCCTGCTCGCCACCGCCAAAGCCTCCGGGTGGCAGACGATCAAGGTCGAGCAGGACGTCGCGCCCGATGACGTTGAAAACTTCATCGCGCGCACGGCGGCGGCGCACGGCGTGAACAAGGAAGGCCCCTTCCCGTTCCAGGTCCGGGGCACGCTTACGTCCTATGTCATGCACGTGAATGCGGAACCGACCAATGGTCCGCACGGTATGGGCCAGCCCATTGCCGTCACGATGGAGATCAAGGGCAATAGTATCGCGGGCAGCACTTCAGGCATCTACGCATCGCAGGACCTGGTTGGCATTGTGAGCCATGGCGGCGCGCGCACCCACAGCCACTGGGTCTCGACTGACGGCAAGTCCACCGCGCATCTCGACAGCTGGGGACTGAAAGCCGGCGCCGAGCTCCTGCTGCCGAAACCGTAAAGCCCGACGCACGACGTCAGCTAGCGCGGACCGGCCCCGGCATCAGGTATCGCCCGTGCCGTGACAAACCGGTGCCAGATGAACAGCACGATCACGGCGCCGACCGTCGCGCCGATGAATCCCGCACCCTGGTCCGGCCGGTACCAGCCGATCGCCTGGCCGATCCAGGTGGCGAGGAACGCGCCCGCAATCCCAAGAACAGCGGTGAGGATGAAACCCGACGGGTTGTTCGGCCCGGGCGCAAGCAAGCGCGCAACAATGCCCGCGACCAAGCCGATCAGAATAATCCAGAGAATGCCCATGCCTACTCCTGTCTAATGTAGCGAAAACCAATTCATGCACGACGTTTGCCGGAGCAAGCATCACAGCAAGCGCCCGGCCTCCTGTTCGGTCGGCAGACGCCCTTGCGGCGTCAACTGGTCGACCACTTTCGGCAGATATTCGCTGAGACCTTGCAGCAATTCATCCTGCGACATGCCGGTTTGCGCGGCGAGTGCATTGATCTTGTCCGCGCCAAGCGCGCCGGCCAGATCATTTGGTGAGATCGTCTGGTTGGGCCCGGTGCCGACCCACGAATCCGCAGCCTCACCATGCCCGCTTTGCTGAAACTGTTTGAGCAGATCGCCGAGACCTCCGCTCACGATGCTGCCGGCGGCACCCGTCGCCAACAGGCCACCGAGGCCGCTTTTGAGAAGATCGCCCAATCCTCCACCTTGCGTACCGGTGTCGATGGCCGTGCCGCCTGGAGGTATGCGGGTATTCGCCGGCGCCGTTGACGGTTGTCCGCCCGTGAAACCTTTGACCGCTTTGTAGGCAAGCAACCCGAGGATCGCCATCGTGATCGGCGACATTCCTCCACCGCCACTACTCGTATCCCGTTGTCCGCGCGGCCCATTCTGCATTCCGTTGAGCACGTCGATCAGACCCATGGTCGCCTCCTGTACGAACCTGATGAAGATTTTTCACGGTATGACGTCGCGGTGACGGGAACATGGCAAGCAAGCGGCCGAGCGCTCGCTCGCGCGATTTTTACCAAGTTCGCCTTGCAGCGGCGCCTATACTCAGCACTGCCACAAGAGAACATCGCATTTGTGCAATTGCATTTGAGACAAACAGTGGAGGAAAAGTCATGAGTATTTTCGGAAGCATCATGGGAGCAATTTTTGGTCACGGTTCGGCGCAGGCGAGCGCCTCGCCGACGCTGGCGCCCAGCGCGCCGCCGGCACAGACCGTCGACGTCGCAGCTATTGTCGACAAGGCCGCAGCCGCGACCGGAGAGAAACTGGCCTGGCGCACCTCCATCGTCGATCTGATGAAGGCTCTCAGCCTCGACAGCAGCATCGGCGCGCGCAAGCAACTCGCCAAGGAACTCAACTACACCGGCGACACCAATGACTCCGCCACCATGAATGTGTGGCTGCACAAGCAGATCATGGCCAAGCTCGCTGCCAATGGCGGGAAACTGCCGGCCGATATCAAGGCCTGATCATCTGACGGGATCGGGAAGTTGTTGTGAGAAAATTTTGAGTGCTTGAACCGACTGCCGCCGATGCGATCGGCGGCAGTCGGTTTTCGCTTTGCGGTTTTGGAATTGTCAGCAATCGTTGCTCAAATACATCGCGCACCACATTTGGCGTGCAGCGTGCGCCACGGTTTATCGACGTGTCGGCAAAGACGGCGAAGGTGCTCGGGTTCTACGACGACGGCCTGACCAAAGTGAAAATTGAATATGTCGGTCGCGCGCAATAAACGCGGTTCAGGCACGGCGGCCTGATGGCAACATCGCGGTAAAAATTGGCCGCCCGTTCTTGCGCACGCACCGCGTTACCGCCGACGTCGATGCGGCGCGTCTGCCGAAATTGCAACGTATTACAGCCCCAATCCCAATCTCCAATCGGCATCGCTCACCTTCGTTTCGAATCCCGGTTGCATTCTTTGTACAGAGTAGGAGGGGAACGCATGCCAGGGCGCAGAGCAATCCTGCCGTCGGCGATGTTCACTCTTGTCCTGATCGTCGCGTTATCATCGCAAGCAACACGCACGGCCCACGCCGTCGACGAATGTCTCGCCAAGCCGACTGGACCAACGCCACAAGGTCAGCACTGGTATTACCGGATCGATCACGCCAACAACAACCGCCAGTGCTGGCGTCTCGCGCCGGAAGGCCTTCCCGTTCAGAAAATGGCGCCGCAGGCTGCGGGCGAGACGGCCTCCGAGCCGGACGTACAGCAACAGCCTCGCGCGCCGCAAGCGGTGAGCGCGCCTCCGTCTCGAGCGGCCAGCGTTGCTGCACCTGCCCCTGCCGCCAATTCGGCCGTGACAGCGCCGTCGGTCCCTTGGTTGGCAATGCCGACGTTACCGGTCCTGCAGCAGGTCCGGGCCGCGCCGCGAACCGCGAGCGCAGATGACAACATGCCAGTGGTGACAAGCGAAGACACGCCGGCCGAACTGAAGGATCCATCGCCGGCCGGCAGCGCAAATGCCGAACGGTCGCAGCGTCCCGCGTCCGGCGCCCCGCCGCAGCAGCCCACCGGGATCGAGCGCTCCTTTGTATTGTTGATGGTCATGTTCGCCCTGCTCGCCGTGACCGGGCCGATTCTTCACTTCACACATCGGCAGCGCCAGCGCGACGTTATCAATTACAAGCCACCGCGATGGGCGCCGGTGGTTGCATTGAATTCGCCGGAGCCGCGCGTGCGTGCGACGCAGAAACCGCATCCTGCAATCGCACAGCGGCCTGCACGGCGTGCCGCACCGCCGGCCGAGCCGACCGATTGGCGGCCCGCGCCAAACCCGATGCCACGTCCAATACCGACGCCTGCTCCAGGTCCGGCGCGACCGCCGGATCCGAACGAACAGTTGCAGAATGCATTGCAGCAACTGGTCGACCGGATACAAACCATGCAGCCGATCCGGCCGGACGCGGGACAGGTCCGCACCCGGCGCGCAGATGTCGAGAGGCTGAAGAACGCGCGGTAGTCGCTCGAACAAAAGTCCGTTAGCATCGCCGGATGCTGCGGACTTTAATCGCCCTCGCCCTCATCGCGGCCACCGGCACGGCCGCGCGGGCCGAGACGCTCAATTCCTTTCGCCGCGCGCATGGCCTGCCGGCGCTTCATCACAGCGGGCCGTTGCAGGCGATGGCGCAACGCCATGCCCGCAGCATGGCGGCGCGCCATTCAATGGACCATGCGGACTTCTTTACCGCACGCGGCCGCGCCGGCGCCCGCGCCGAAAACGTGGCCGCGGGCTGCGCAAGCGAAAGCTGTGTGATGGCACTCTGGGCCGAATCGTCCGGACATCGTGAGAATATGCTTTTGCCCGACATCCACAGCTACGGACTTGCGTCCGCGGCCGGCGGCGGCACGCACTACTGGTGTCTGGTTCTTGGCCGCTAGCAGCCTGACCGGGATTTGCCACAGTCGTCCATGCGAAAACTCATTTCAGCCCTAATGGAACCGTTTTCGTTCCGCAAAGTTTCTCAGGTGACTGTGAATCACACCTGAGGCCATCATGGCTTTATCGATCCCCGTTCCGGAAAGCCGCCGGTTTCACGCGCGGGCGCACGAATGCCGCGCCATGGCTCAAACACTGCGAGTTCAAAGCTCACGCGATCAGATGCTCAAGGCCGCTTCCCAATTCGAACGCATGGCGCAGGATGCCCGTGCCCGCGAAATTGCCGATGGCCTCTCGCATTTGCGCACGCTTGCAGGCGCGCGATCGGCGACCGCGGCTTGAGGCAGCGCCCCGCCGCGCGCGCAAAGCATCACGCGGATGCCATAATCACTGC
>Ga0265325_10000159_pt1 | contig 47284 bp, 25 predicted proteins | sample 41420metaG_FD_202090 | JGI IMG/M metagenome (GOLD analysis project Ga0265325, IMG submission 202090) | Rhizosphere microbial communities from Carex aquatilis grown in University of Washington, Seatle, WA, United States - 4-14-20 metaG | ecosystem: Host-associated > Plants > Roots > Rhizosphere...
TTTCGATGGCACGCGTCCCTTTGGGCGTGAGGACGGGAGTGCCTGGCGCAAAGCAATTCTTTTGCAGCACCTTAAGCTGCTTCGTCGAAGCGTCGAAAATATCACTCCCATTGCGTCCGATCTTCCCGGCGGCCCCATCCACTGCGTTTCCCGCCGCCTTGGTGAAATTTACCGCGTCGCCCGTACGCGCGGCGTTGGCGGCCTGCTCAAAGCGGTTCAGCATTCTGGCCCCGCCCGCAACGTCTGCGAGAACCGACGCCCCACGCGCGTGTGTCGCAACTTCGCCTGCGTGGCTCAATTGCGCGCCACCGCGGAGTTTCCCGAGATTTCCCAAGGAAGGCCCAGGTAGGATCATCGTGACGATATCGAAGGCAATCGCGCCCATGCCGCGATTGGTCTGGCTGAGGTCGGAATAGTGCTGGACGATGCCCGTCCAAACGTTGCTCAAGTTTTCCAGTGTCAAGGAATTCGCGGTCGCTCCCAATGTGCCGGCGGGGTCATTCCAGACGTTCGCCCCAAACGTGATCAGTCCCACCCCCAGATTCCAGATGCCCTTCACCAGGTTGATCGGCCCATCGATGAAGAAGCCAACCAGAGTGTCCCATACGTTCGTCCAATAATCGTAGGGGTTGAATTGCGACAAGGGCGTGAGCGGCTCGTCGACTAGCGAAATCGTGGTGACCGTGGGGCCGCTCGACCAGCTCAAGGGAATGCCGTCGGTCGTGACGGTGGTGTTCGAGCTCGCGGTCTGCGTGGCCGTCGTCCCGCTGCCCACCGTCGTGACGCTGGTGTCGCTCTCGGACATGCTTTCGTAAAAGGACCCCGGCGACCAACTGACATCATGCGACCAGTCGTGCGTTTGTTCGATTTCGTTGTAGTAGGTGAAGTTGTCGATCCCGTTGGTTTGCGTGCCGGCGCCGGCGTAATCCAAGAGAGTCCAGCCATTGTCGTCGTGCAGGTACCAGCTCGGGGGCATGATCGACCAGCCGTCGCTGTGGTGGCCGTAGGATGTGATCTTGAATTGCGTTTCCTCGAACGTATTCACGCCGTTGACGATGTGGTCGCTGTCCTTACCGAGGAACGTCGAATTGGTATGTCCGTTCCCTTCGCTGAAACTTCGTGGCGACGTTATTTCGAACGTCTCCTTGTGCCACTTGTAATCCCAGTAGACCCCCTTCGTGTCGGCGACTGTGTTTTTGGTGGTCGTGGTCCCGTTGGCATTCGTGGTACTGGTCACCTGCGCGTCATTCTCGTGCGAGCCGTCGCGGCCGGCGGTCTCGACGTCCTTCGACCAACGGTCCGACGTGCCGAAAAGTCCCATGGTGAATTGGGTGGTCGTTTCGTCGCTCGTGTAGCCGCGCATCTGGAAAGCGTCGGCGTGGCCGGCGTCTGATTTGTTCAGGCCGTTCGTCACGCTTTTCGCGCCGTAACTCATCGAGCTCGTGTAATCGCCGTCGAAGGCGTCATTGCCATTTTCCTGGTAACGCGACCGAGCGTCGTCTTTTGACGAGATGCTCGACCAGGCGTTTGTTTTGGTGACGTTGTCCTTGAACGTGCTGGCTTCCTGGTACGTGTACTTGTCGTTGGAGCTGACGACGTCGCTTGCGTCGATCGCCGTCAACATCAACGGCGCCCCTGTGCCCATGCCGTAACTCATCGTCTTGTCGGCGCTGGCGGTCTCGGAAGCGCCGCCGCTAGTAACTAATCGACGGTAACTCGTCGAATTTGCGGTGCCCGACTTGCCCGAACCGAACTCGGTATCGGTGAGCGACGCCGTACTGTCCGATTGGGAATCGGCGAATTGAGACATCACGCCGGAGCTCGATGCGCCGGAGCCAAGGGGCATCATACCACCGGCGCCGCCCGACGAGCCTGTCACGTCGCCGCCGTCGATGACGTCGTGTTCCGTGCCGCTGGCATTGGTAATTTCCACGGTCGAGCTCGATTGGCCGCCGCTTTGGAGCAGCTCGATTTGGGTCAGAACTTGCGAGCCCTTGGTCGTGTAGTCGCTATGGGCCAGGTCGGAGTGGAGGTTCAAATAGGTCTGCAGGATGCCGCCGGCGTAAGGCAGGCTTCCGCTGGTGAGCCCGCCGCTCGACTCGCTGGTGACTCCATCGACTTTGGAATTGCCCGTGTTGATGGTCAGGTCGAAGAAATTCACCATCCCCGCCTGGCCCCCCAGGTACTTTTGCCCCCATTGTGCCAACGACGACTCACCGCCGGCGACGGTATCGAACTCGCCGTTGCCCTCGCCCGACGAGGTGTTCGAGTACGTAATCGCGCCGTTGGGCGCGGTCAGGTTGGTCGTGCTCAAGCTCCCTTCGGCGTGGTCCTTGCCGGTGGTGGTGCTGACGTTCTTGGATTCGCTGATAAAACCAGACGTGGGGCCGAACATATACCCGCTGGCGATCGCACTTACCGAGGAGCTGTATTCGTCGTCGCCCGAACCGTCGCTAAAACTCAGGTTGACACCCGGGCCGGTGCCATAGGGAGAACTGCCACTGGTGGAGACGGAGAACGTACCGGCGTCGGAATCATCGCTGCCGTCGATTCCGAGCTTTTGGGTCTGCGTCCATTCAGAATTGGAATTGGGCCCGGTGATTTTGGACTTGCTCGTCTGGTCCTGCTGCTGGGCATACTTGTCGTGGACGACGTTCGAAGAATCGCTGCCGGAGGTTGCGCTGCTGGAGGAGGAGTCCGACCAGTTAGCGGACAATGAATTACCGTCGGTGGTTTGCGTGCCGTGGCTTGAGTCGTCCTCGCTGAAACTGCTGCTGCCGCCCGGAGACGATACGGCCAGGCTGTTGTGGCGCGTACCGTCGGCCACGGCGTCGTCATGACCGACGCCGGACGAAAAGGCATCGCTGGATGCCGACCATCCATTTTTGGAACTGGTTGTCGTCTGGTTGTTATTCTGGGCAATGCCGCTGGTCGTACCGTCATCGAAGGATGTGTCCTTGGTACGGTTCTCGGAGCTGATCGAAGGACCGCCACTGGCGGTCAGATTCACCCACCACTTCGAGTCGTACGACCGGGCGCCGCTCGACCAATAGTTGGCCGAGCTGGCGTCCGTTTCCGCCGAGCTGGTGCTGTAAGAGACTGGGCTGGCCGGATCAGTGCTGGTTTTCGTCTTATCAATATCCTTGTACGAATCGGTCCCCAGCGCCAACGTGGTGCCGCTTTGCGTTAGGTCAGTGGAGCTGCCGCTGTTGGTGCCGCCACCCGAGCCGCCAAGCGGGCCACTGTAAGGGGAGGCGGTATGATACTCCGTGCCCCATGTTCCGAAGGAATGGTAGTCGTCGGAACCCGTGCCGAGGTTCGAAGTGGTGCTGGTTGTACCGGCCGTCGTGCCCAGACTGGTCGAGGTCGAGACGTACTGATCGTCGCCACTGACGACGCTCAATTGGTGGTTGAAACTGGATGTGTCTTGGATGGAAGTGGGGGAGGGTATCCACACGAGAATGTTTTGGGCCTGCGACGACAAGAATTCAATCGAGATATAAGTGTCGCTCCCCTGGTCGATCTCCTTGGCCGAGCTCGCCAGCGTGGTGTTGCCATTGGTCGTAAGCTGGTCGCTGGAGGAATTCGAGTCGTACGTGTCCTGGCCATTCTCGACGCTGGCGTCGAGAACGTTGCTCTTCACGCCGTAGAACAATTGCGACACCGGCTGGCTGCTGAAGCCCACCAACATCGTGTCGTATGAGTGTAACGTGTCGCCGTGGTAGACGTCGCTTCCGCTTCCGCTTGCCTGGTCGATCGTCTCGTTCGATTGCGGACTAACGGTGCCGGAGGACGACAATCGGACTTCGCGACTGAAGTACGAGTCGGTGCCTTCGAGGTGGTCGGTGCTCGTGTCGACACTTGAGACGGCCATTCCCCAGCCACTGACAGGACTGGAGGGGATGCCCCAGGCGAGCGTGCCGACCGACTGTCCACCCAGCGAGAACGTGTCGCTGGTCGTACTCTGCTTGTCGTCCTGGGTGTAGACGTCGCTCCCCGTCGAGCTGGTATCGGACGTGGATGTCGTGGATTGCGACCCGTCTGAATTCTGGTCGAAATGGTTCGCGTCGTTCGTCGAATACTGGTCGTTCCCCTGGATGGTCGAAAGACTGCTATTGTCGATCTGGTAGATGGAGCCGCCCGCCGCGATCGCGGCGGGCACCGGCTGCCCACTGAAGGTCGGGCCGCCGTTGGGGTTGTTGGAGAGTGACGTCCCGGTCAACGTGTAATCGAGGCTGTCGGTGGCTGAATAAATGTCATCACCCTGGGATTGCGTGGAACCGTCGGTGTACCTTGACCACATGCCGTTGGAGCTGCTGGTACCGCCGTCGTCGGCTACGTATTGGTACTGGTCGTGGCCGCTGGACTCTCCGTCACTTGTGTCCGTCAGCTTCGAGGTCGTGCCGGGCGAATTGGCGACCCAGCCCATGCGGTGACCATCGAGACTGAAGTAGGTATCGCTTCCGGTGCCGCTTTCGGTATCCGTGTTTTCGCTGGTGCTCGTCGCGGCGTTGTTCGTTTGAATGGTCCCCTGCGAGTTGAATTTGTACGAGTCGTTGCCACTATCGGTCCCGAGGTGCGAATTGTCGGTCGTCCAGACCGTGCCGTAAGGCAAGGCGTACTCTTGGTGGTCATTCGAGCTGGCCAGGCCGACGTACTGATCGCCGCCGCTGCCGTTGGAGACATACGATGCGACGCCGTTCACGTACGTCGCGAGACCGACCACTTTAGTGGTCTGGCTGTCGGTCGAGGCTTCATTGTACCGGTCGTTTCCGCTCACTGAATCCATGGAGAACGACGACGAGCTGTTGCCGCTGCCGCCGACGATGTTGGAAGCGCCTTGCGACGACGTGCCCTGGCTTTCGTAGCCGCTGTACTCGTCGGAACCGCTTCCCGACTCGTCGGACACCTGCGTGGTCGTCTGGTCGGCGCCGACCAACGTGAAGGATTGGAACTGGTATTCGTCGGTGCCGTTGTCGTCGGAACTATTCGATGACGAAGCACCGCCGCTGCTTCCCGGCGCCGTGTAGAGCGAGACCGTGCTGCCGCTCGCCTGGTCGGCGTAGCGGTCGTCGCCCCCGCCGCGCAGCACGGAATTTCCGCTTACGGTCGAGCCGCTGGGGCCGAAGACGGTCTGGGCCGCCGAGTCGTACACCGCTCGATCGCTGCCAGTGATCGTGCTGTTGGTGCTTTGTGTGCTCAGCGCTTGATTGCTGTACCCGCCGGACATTGCAAGTGGCGCGTAGGCGTAACTCGTCGAGCTGCTCGTCGTCGCCGATGTGCCGGAACCTTGTGCGTACTGGTCGGTGCTGACCGAGTAGACCGAGTCTTGCTCACTGCCCGAGAGTTGGCCATTGGCGTCGATAGCGGCATTCCCCACGCGGAAGCCCTGGATCGAGTCGTAGCCCTGCACGTGCGACGTGTTATCGAAGTCAACGAGCATGCTCCCGCCCGGCGCCGACGTGAGAGTCCCGCTGGTAGACATTCCAACCGTGTGGTTGTAGGTATCGTACGAGTTGCTTGTGCCGACGAAGGCCTCGGTGAGGGTCTTGGTATGATCGGGGTGGAAGGTGACGACAACGGTGTCGGAGTTGTTATACGTCACCGAGTCTCTATCAAAGAGACTGAAGCTATTGGTCATGGTCATCCCCGACGCGCCCCCGCCATTGGCCGCCGCGCTCTGCACACTGACGCCATAGCTCCCGGAAGCGTTCAGGTTCAATGTGTACGATCCCATCTCGGAAAGCGTGTAGGTGATCGTGCTTCCCGCGTCGACTTTGTGCAGCGTGTAAACGAAATCACACGATTCGGTGAGGCCGCTCAGGCCACCCATTGGGAGCACTGAGCTGGCGCCGAACGAGAAGTTCGTGCTCATCGTCTCGTCGAGCACCGCGTTGCCCGAAGAATCGGTCGAGGTGCTCACGGCATACTTGACCGTGTTGGCGCCCGACGTGGTGTCGCTGTTGCCGGCGGCATCCGTAAACGTGCCTTGAAAGCTGGTCGAATAATTCCCCTTGGAGGGCGCCGTTCCGGCGCTTCCCGAGGCGGCGTTGACGAGGCCGGTGAGCGAAGTGGGGGTGGGCATCCCGGGTACGCTGAGGAACACGGCCCCGTTGCCGAAGGGGACGCCCACCAAAACGGGCAGCGGGACGGCGTTTGCCGTCATTTCATCGGCCCAATTAAAACCGCCTTGTCCGGCAAATGGGGGCGGCGAGCTCGGCGCGCCCATCGAGGGACTGGAAGCGGGACTGGTGGCCGTCGAAGTCGTCGGGCCGCTGGGCAGCGACGGAAGCGCCGCCACGCTAACGCTGACCGTGGCCTCGGAACTGGTCGCCTGACCATCGCTGGTTTCAAAGCCGAACGAGTCGCTCCCCGTGTAACCGGCGGACGGCGTGTAAACCGCGGTGGCACCCACCAGCGACACCGTGCCGTGCTGCGGCTGGGTGCTGATCTGGTACGTGAGCAAATCGTCGTCGGCGTCTTGTCCCACGAGTTGGAGCGTGACGGCGGAATTCACAAACGTCGTGATCGCCAGGTCGGAGGCAGTGGGGGCCGTATTCGTGTTCGTGATCGTCCAAGAGAAACTTTGGATGGTGCTCTGCCCCTGATCGTTCGTGGCCGCGACGGTGACATCGTAAACACCGGCAGGATCATTCGCACCGCTCGCCTGGGCCGCGCCCGAGTCGATCGTGCCGCTGATGACGCCTGTGGTCGCGTCGATCGAAAGTCCCGCCGGCATTCCGCTAGCGCTATAGGTCAGGGGGCGCCCGGCGGGATCGGTGGCCGAAATGTCTAGAACGACCGTGTTGCCGGCCTCTCCCAGCTGGTCGCCGGGGTTATCCAATGCAGGCGCGACGGTGGTACTGGTGATGGTCCAGGTGAAACTTTGATTGCCGACATTCCCCATCCCGTCGTCGGCCGTAACAGTGACGGAATAAGTCCCTGGTTGCGAGTTGTTAGTTCCTTGTTCGGCGGCGGCGTAATCGACCTTGCCTGAGATGACGCCAGTGATTGGGTTCATCGAAAGGCCGGAGGGAAGTCTCGTCGCGCTGTATTCCAAAGCGAAGCCGTCGGGGTCTGTGGCAATGACGGCCAACGAGACCGTGTCTCCACCGGCATTGGTCTGCGCGGAGGGCGCGGTGACGACAGGCGGCTGCGCACGATCATCAACGAGCCACTGGAACGTCTGGCTACCGGCGGTGCCGTTGGGGTCCGTGGCTGAAATCGTTACGGCGTAGATCCCCGATTGGGTTTCGGCCGCCGAATATTCGATCGTACCGGTAATCGCGCCCGTGTTCGGGTCGATCGAAAGCCCGCCGGGTAGGCCCGTCGCGCTGAATGTAGGCGCGTTGCCTTCGGGATCGCTGAACGTCAGAGCCAAATCGACGACGTCTCCCTCCTGGCTCTGCTGGCTGTCAATGGCCGCGATGGAGGGAGCACGGTAAGTATCGGCGACGGTCCATGTGAACGTTTGGCTGGTCGAGAGGCCCTGGTCGTTCGCTGCCGTCACGGTGACAGAATAAGTTCCTGGTTGTGAGTTGTTAGTTCCTTCGGCGTCGTTGTAATCGAGGGTGCCGGTGATCAAGCCGGTAACGGGGTCGATCGTAACACCGCCCGGCAACCCCGTGGCCGTATAGGTGAGCGGACGGTCGAGCGGGTCGCTGGCGTCTACTTGCAACCAGAAGGTGTCGCCCTCGGCGCCCGTCTCGATTCCGGCGGTAGCGGAATTAGTAACAATTCCAAGCAACGGAGGCAGCAAGGTTTGCGTCACATTCCAAGTGAAATCGACTTTCGTTGTCGGGCCGTGACCGTCTTCAACCACAACTTCCACCGGATAATTGCCTCCCAAAGTTTGCGAGTCGAAATAACTCAGCTCGCCGGAGATCACGCCCGTGTTGACGTCGATCTTCAGACCCACCGGTAAACCGTTGGCACCGTATTGCAGAGCGTACCCGTCGGGGTCGGTCGCGGTGACGGCCAACGAGACTGTGTCCCCTTCGGCATTGGTCTGCGAACCTGGGTTGGTAACGACGGGCGGGCGCGGCGTATCGATGATGGCCCAGGTGAAGCTTGCGCTCGATGCGGCGCCTGTGGCGTCGGTGGCCGTGACCATGGAGTTATAGACCCCCATTTGCGTCTCGGCGTCCGAATAATCGACGGTCCCGCTGATCACACCCGTAGTGGAGTCGATCGCAAGGCCGGCCGGCAAACCCGTCGCCGAGAATGTAAGCGCGGTCCCCGAAGGCGACGCGGCCGAGATTGCCAGCGAGACGGCATCTCCCTCACGCGAATGTTGTATTCCGACATGCTGGATGACCGGGGCGCCTTGTGTGTCGGTCACAGTCCAGGTGAATTGCTCGCTCGTGGCCAACCCCAGGTCGTCGGTGGCGGTGACGGTGACCTGGTAAGTTCCTGGTTGCGAGTTGTTAGTTCCTTCCTCGGCGTCGGAATAGTCGAGGGTGCCGGAAATCAGGCCTGAGTTGGCGTCGATCGAAAGACCACCGGGCAAGCCCGTGGCGCTGAATGTGATCGCGCTTCCTTCTGCGTCGCTGGCCACGACCCGTAGCCAGGGCGAATCCCCCTCGGCGTTGGTCTTTGGATCAATGACGACCAGGGTGGGCGGCTGCAGGGTGTCGCTGATAGTCCAATTGAAATCGACCGTCGCGCTGCCGCCCATGTTGTTAAAGGCCGTGACTTCGACGGCGTAGTTGCCCAGCGATTGACTGGGGTCGGAACTGTCTTCGGCGTCGGAATAGTAAATCGTGCCCGAAATGGCGCCGGTGGTGGGGTCGATTTTCAGTCCCGGCGGAAGCCCACGGGCGGTGTACGTCAATGTGTCGCCGCTGGGGTCGTTGGCAGCGATCGCCAACGACACGGAGTCCCCCTCGGCATCGGCCTGGTCGCCAGGTGTCGTAATTGTTGGCGGCAGGGCCGTGTGGACCACGTTCCAAGTGAAGGTTTGGCTGGTCGCATCGCCCTGGCCGTCATCAGCCGAGACGGTCACGGTGTATTGCCCAGGAGGGTTGCTCCCCTGGGTCGTTTCGGCTGCGTCGGAAGCAATCGTGCCGGTGATCGTGCCGCTTGTCGGGTCGATACTCAAACCGGCGGGCAAGCCCGTTGCCGAGAAGACCATCGCATCGTCGGCCGGGTTGCTGAGCGTAATGGGCAGCGAGACAGAGTCTCGTTCGTGGCCCGATTGCGTCCCTGGGTTGGTAATCACCGGAGTCGAGCCGGTGCTGGTGACGGTCCAAATGAATGACGCGTTGGCCGTCTGGCCCAGGTTGTTAGTTGTGGTCACCGTAACCCGATAGTTTCCCTGCGAAGATTCGGCCGCTGCCGGGTCCAAGGTGCCGCTGATCACACCGGTCGAGGCGTTGATCGAAACTCCGGTTGGCAAGCCACTGGCGCTAAACGTCAAAGAGCCAGGGTCAGGCCCCGAGGCCATGATCGACAATGTGACAGTGCTCCCCTCAACGCTGGTTTGCGCACTCGGCGTGGCGACGGTCATCGGCTGTTGAACGTGCGCGATGGTCCAGGCGATAGCCAGACTGGTCGAGCCACCCGCATCGTCCACGGCTGTGACGACGGCCGCGGAATACGAAACCGAGCCGGAGATGATGCCCGTCGCGGCGTCGATCGACGACCCAGCGGGCAAACCGACGGCGCTAAACGTCAGAGGGTTACCTTCCGGGTCGTTGGCGGCGAGCGCGAGCGAAACAGTGTCCCCCTCGTTGTTGCTTTGCGGGCCCGGGTCGGCGATCGTGGGTTGCTGATAAGTGTTTGAGACCGTCCATGTGAAGTTTTGGTTCGTGGTCCGGCCCAGGTCGTCAAGCGCCGACACGGTCACTGTGTATTGGCCAGAGACAGGCGGATTCATTCCACCGCTCTGCTCGGCGGCGTCGTAGGCAATTACACCTTGGATGGCCCCGGTGTTGGCATCGATCGAAAGCCCGTCCGGCAGATTCATGGCCGAGAATGTGACCGAGCTGGCGTCGGGGTCGCTGGCGACAACCGGTACGAGCACACTGTCACCTTCGGCGCCGGTCTCGGTGCCGGGGGTGGTAGAAATCGTGTGTATATCAAGGGTCAGCGGTTGCAACGTGTCGGACACCGTCCAAGTAAACGACTGGCTATCGGTACGGCCTTCGGGATCCGACGCCGTAACAACGGTCGTGTAGACGCCATTCGAAATCTCGGCGGCATCATAAGCGATCGTGCCTGAAATCACGCCCGTCGATTCGTCAATCGAAAGGCCTGCCGGCAACCCCACGGCCGAATAGCTTAATAGTTCGCCGTCGGGATCGTTGGCGACGATCGCAAGATTGACGACTTTGGCTTCGGCGTTGACCTGAGCGCCGGGGTTCGTGACGACCGGCGGACGTGGGGTATCGACCACCGCCTACAGGAAGCTCTCGCTGGTCGATAATCCGCGGTCGTCACTGGCCGTCACGGCAACATTGTAGGGGCCGGAGTTGTCTTCCGCCGCCTGGTAACTGATCGTTCCAGTAATCAACCCGCTGGCCGGATCGATCGAAAGACCGACAGGCAGGTTCGCGGCGCTAAACCAGAGCGGCCGGCCGTCGGGGCTCGATGCCGTGATCGGCAGCATGACGAAGTCGCCTTCTTTACCACTCTCGATGGCTGGATTCACCACGACCGGCGCCCGCGGCGTGTCGGTCACCGTCCAATGGAAGCTCTCGTTGGCCGCGTTGCCTTGAGCGTCAGTGGCGGTCACCGTGACCACATACGCACCAGGCACAGGGGGACCAGCCCCTCCGCCCGCCTCAGCGTCAGAATAATCGAGAGTGCCGGTGATGTCTCCGGAAATCGGGTCGATCGAAACGCCGCCGGGGAGCCCCGTTGCGGTAAACATGAGCTGTTTACCATCTGAAACCTCTGGCAGCACCAAGAAGTCAATCTTGGCACCTTCCGCGTCGATGCGCGTTGGGCGCGTCGTGTCGGCTACCGTCCAGTTGAATTGCGAGGTGCCCACCCCGCCATGCGCGTCGAATACGGCTACCGTTACCGTGTACGCGCCCCCGCTGACTTCGGCGTCGTTGTAGTCGAGCACACCGGAAATCACGCCGGAATTCTGGTCGATGGAAATTCCTCCGGGCAGCCCCGTGGCCAAGAAGTGCAAGGTGTCGTCATCGGGGCTGTTGGCGACCACGGCGAGCGAAATGGTGCCACCTTCGGTACTGGTTTGGGCACCGGGGTTGTTGATGATCGGCAGCTGTTCAGTATGGGCTACATGCCAGGCGAACGTCTGGCTCGCCGAAACGCTCTGGTTGTCAGTCGCCGTGACGGTGACTTGATAGCTCCCAGGTGGATTGCTGCCGCTGGTCACATCCGCGTCGCCGAAGGCCAATGTACCCGTGATGACACCCGTATTGGGGTCGATCGTCACTCCGCCGGGCAAACCGCTGGCCGAAAAGGTGAGTGCGTTTCCCTCAGCATCGGTAGCCACGATTGGCAAATCGATTGCGTTGCCTTCGGCATCCGTTTGCGCGCCGGGGTTCGTTACAGCCGGCGGCTCGTCGGCGTGCGTCACCATCCAGGCATACGACTCGCTGGAAACGTTCCCTTGCGAGTCGGTCGCTGTGACGGTCACCTGATACTGGCCGGCGACTGCCGGGCTCACGCCGCTCGTTTCGGCGTCGGTATAGGCCAATGCACCGGAAATCAAGCCGGTACTCGTATTGATGGAAAGCCCGCCAGGGAGGCCGCTGGCAGTGTAGGTCAATGATTTGCCAGCCGGATCGGTCGGCAACGCCAGGTACGATATCACGGCCCCCTCGGCCGATACTTGGCCGGGCCGCGGCGCGTTGCTCACGCTCCAGGCGAACGTCTGGTTGACGCTACCGCCGTGGCCGTCGGAGACCGTCACAGTCACGCTGTACTGGCCGGCGCCAAGGGAACCACTACCGCTCGACTGCTCAGCGTCATTAAAATCGAGCGTCCCAGCGATCACGCCCGTCGCCGCATTGATCGCCAGTCCACCAGGCAAGCCGCTGGCCGAATATGCCAGCGTGTTTCCATCAAGGTCGCTTGCGTTCAACGGCAACGAGACAACATCACCCTCCTGGTTCACCTGGGCGCCGGGGTTAGCGAGCGTCGGCGCCCGATCGGTGTCGGCGACCGTCCAAGTGAACGATTGGCTGCCGGCAGCGCCGGTGGTGTCGGTAGCCATGACAGTGACCTGGTAAGTGCCAGCTGGATTCGTTCCCGTGCTCGCCTCGGCATCGCTAAAATCCAGTGCGCCACTGATCGCGCCGGAGTTCGGGTTGATCGTCAGTCCACTCGGCAACCCCGTGGCGCTGAACGTGAACGGGTTCCCCTCGGGAGCTGTGGCGCCACTGGCCAACAATACGTAGTCTCCCTCATGGCTCGATTGATTCGCGATGTGCGCTACGACCGGCGGCCGGTAGGTGTCGGAAATCGTCCAAGTGAAGTTTTGGCTGGCCGTCTCCCCAGCGGAGTCAACAGCCGACAGAGTGATCTGGTACGTGCCGTTTGCACTGCCCGTCCCGCTCGACTGCTCGGCGGCCGAATAGCTCACAGTGCCCGTGATCAACCCATTGGCGTCCATCGTCAGCCCGGCAGGCAGGCCCGTGACCGAGCGCGTGATTTCGTTTCCGTCGGGGTCGGCGGCCTGCGTCTGAAACGAGATGATTGCCCCTTCGGCGCTCGACTGGGCGCCGGGATTGGTAATGAAAAGCGGTCCGGTCGCCGCGGTCACCTGCCACGAGAATGATTGCGAGGCGCTTACCAGCACGTTGCCCGCTGCATCGACGGCCGAGACGGTGACGGTCACGTTGTACGTACCATTCTGCGTTTCCGCCGCGGTAAAGTCGATCATGCCACCGATCACGCCAGACGTGGCGTCAATCGAAAGCCCGGAGGGAAGCCCGTCGGCGGAGTACGAAAGCGAATTGCCGTCAGGCGATGTCGCCTTGATTGGCAAATTCACGATGTCCCCTTCCTGGTTGGTTCGGGAAGAGGGGGCCGTCACGATCGGAGCCCGCGGAGTATCGATGACCGTCCAAACGAATGTCTGGCTGGCCGCCAGGCCCCGGTCGTCGGTTGCGGTCACGGTGACGTTGTAGGTTCCGCTGGCCGTCTCCGCGTCTGTGTACGCTAATGTTCCGCTGATCAATCCTGATTGGTTGCCAATTGAAACGCCGCTGGGCAGTCCCGCCGCGCTGTAGGTCAATGGTCTCAGGTCGGGGCTTGTGGCTGAGACCGACAACGATGCGGTGTCACCCTCTGAATCACTGAAGGAGCCTGGGTTGGTGACGATCGGGGCGCGCGGCGAGTCTGTGACCGTCCAGACAAACGTCGTCGCCGCACTGCCCCCTTCGCTATCTGAGGCCGAGACGAGAACCGTGTAATGGCCGCCATTGGTTTCCGCCGCGCTGTAATCGACGCTGCCGGAGATGAGCCCGGAGGTCGGGTCGATCGTCAAACCGGCGGGCAAACCACTGGCACTGAACGCCAGCGGATTGCCTTCCGGATTTGCTACCGCAATTTGCAACGAAGCCGCGTCCCCCTCGGCATTGGTTTTCGCCCCAAGATTCGTCAAGGTCGGCTGCCGGTAGGTATCGGTCACGAACCAATTGAATGATTGGCTCGCCGCCGCTCCCTTGGAGTCGGTCACCGACACGATCACGGTGTAAACTCCTCCGTTGACCTCGGCCGCACTGTAATCGGTGCTACCGCTGATGACGCCATTGTGGTCGATCGAGAGTCCGTTTGGTTCTCCACTGAGCGTGTAGCTCAGATTTACATTGGTGTTGCTGTCCGTGGCACTTGTCGCCAGGGAAACGCTAACTCCCTCGGCGCTCGTTTGCGGCGAAATCGCGGCAAGCGTCAATGGCTCGCTCGTGGTCGCGCCGGTGCCGGATGTGTACGTGAATTGATCGTGGGAAGGATCAACGGGTGAGGTTCCAGCAGGCGTAGTAATTCGGACGTTAACAGCCCCGGCAGCATGGGCCGGAGCAATGGCCGTGACGGATGTCGCCGAATTGATTGTATATGCCGCGGCGGGCAATCCGCCGAAACTGACTCCCAGGACGTTCACAAATCCGGCACCCGTAATGGTGACCGACTCGCCGCCGTCGCCGCTACCCGACGCAGGGCTGAGGCTGCTAATGGTCGGAGGGGGCGCGGTAAACGTAAAATGGTCGCCGCTTGTTACCGGAGATATGCCACTGGCGGTGGTCACAATTAGATCGACTACGCCCGCTGCCTCCGCCGGCGAGGTGGCCGTGATTGACCCGGTTGAATTCAGTGTGAACGAGCTGGCAGGCGTGTTGCCAAAATTGACGCCCACGACCGAAACGAAACTGGTACCCGTAATTGTGACTGTGGTCCCGCCTGCGGATGGACCAAAATGGGGGCTGACGCTGATTACGGACGGAGGCGGCGCGATGAAGTCGAAACTGTCGGCGTTGGAATTCGTCGGCGAGGTGCCCGACGCCGTCGTGACCGTCACATCCACATTGCCGGGAGTGCCGGCGGGAGTCGTCGCCGTGATCGAATTCGCGGAATTCACCGTGAACGTTGTGGCCGGCGTACCCCCGAAGCTTACGCCACTGACGGCCACGAAATTCATGCCCGTGATGGTAATCACGGTACCTCCCGCCGCCGGACCGCTGTTAGGGCCCACCGAAGTCACCATGGGGGCGGGCTCGATATACGTGAACTGGTCGGCCGTACCAGTAGCGGACGTACCTGCCGAGTTAGTCACCGTCACGTCCACCGTTCCCGCCGATCCGGGCGGCGCCGTGGCCGTGATCGAAGTCGCCGAATTGACCGTGAAATTGCTGGCGGCGGTGCCGCCGAAGCTTATGCCCGTCACCGACGACAAATTCGCACCACTGATCGTCACCACGGAGGCGCCCATCGTCGAACCGCTATTCGGAGTGACGCCGCTCACCGAGGGCACGGCTTGCGTATACGTGAATTGATCGCTGGAGTTGGTCGCCGACGTGGCCGAGGAGGTCGTGACGGTGACATCGACGACACCCGCGGCATGTACGGGCGAAGTCGCCACGATCGAGGTCGCCGAGTTGACCGTGAAGTTCGTGGCGGTCACACCCCCAAACGACACCGTGCTCACGGAAGTAAAGTTGGTGCCCGTGATGGTCACGTTGGCGCCCCCCGTTGAAATACCCGTGTTGGGGCTGACCCCCGTGACCGTGGGTGCCGGCGCAACATAGGTGAATCGGTCGGCGGAATTAGTCGAAGACGACCCACCCGTATTCGTCACTACGATATCCACCGCCCCAGCCGAATGGGGCGGGCTGGTCGCGGTGATTTGGGTGGACGAATTGACTGTGTATGTATTTACCGCGGCGCCCCCAATGGTGATGCCGGTAACCGAGGTAAAGTTGCTCCCCCCGATCACCACCTGGTCGCCCCCCGCCGTGCCGCCCGAGTTGGGCGTAACACTTGAGATCGTCGGCGCGGCGGGCAAGAACGTGAACTGGTCGGCCGAGCCGGTCGCCGAGGTCCCGCTGGAAGCCACGATGGTGATGTCGACTGTGGAGGCACTTTCCGCCGGTGCGGTCGCCGTGATCGCGGTCGAGGAATCGACCGTGAAAGCGGTGGCCGCGGTCGTGCCGAACATGACATTGCTCGCCCCGCTCAGATTCGTGCCCATGATGGTCACCACGGTTCCTCCCGCAGATGGTCCGCTCGACGGGTTGATGCCGGTCACGGTGGGAGCGGGAGCATTAAACGCGAATTGGTCGGCCGAACTCGTGACCGACGAGCCGACGGCGGTCGTCACAACCACATCGACCACCGCCGCCGCATGGGCCGGCGTCGTCGCCGTGATCTGTGTCGCCGAATTGACCGTGAACGCGGTGGCCGCGACCCCGCCCAGCGACACGCTCGTAACGTTCGTAAAGTAATTACCCGTGATCACAATGGTCGTGCCCCCACTTGTCGGTCCGGAGGCCGGGCTCACGGCGCTCACGGTGGGCGAGAGCTGGTAGGTGAGCTGGTCGGACGAGCTCGTGGCGGACGTTCCGCCTGAGTTCGTCACTGTGACGTCGATCGTACCCGCAGATTCGGCCGGATCGACCGCCGTGATGCTGCTCGATGAATTCACGGTATACGAACTGGCCGCGACCGTGCCAAATTTCACTCCACTCACGTTGGCAAAATTACCGCCAGTTATCGTTACCGATACTCCTCCAGAAACCGGGCTGACGTTCGGACTGACTCCGCTGACGGTCGGCGCGGCCTGGTACGTGAACTGGTCGGCCGAGCCTGTCGCCGACGTCCCACCAGCGTTACTAACGGTGACATCGACAACTCCCGCGGCATGCGATGGATCGACCGCTGAAATGGAAGTGGACGAGGTTACGGTATAGTTCGTGGCGGCCATGCCGCCAAACGAGACGCCACTAACGGCGGAAAACCCGCTCCCCGTAATCACCACCGTCGTGCCGCCCCCGATCGGCCCCGAGGCCGGGCTGACGCCGCTGACACTCGGGGCCGGTGGATTGTACGTGAAGTGATCGCTTGAACTGGTGGCCGAGGTGCCCCCGGCGTTGGTCACGGTCACATCGACCGTCCCCACCGACTCGGCCGGGACAACGGCGCTGATTGAGGTCGAAGACGTTACCGTGTAGGAGCTGGCGGCGACACTTCCAAATTTCACTCCAGTAATTGAATTGAAGTTCGTGCCGCTAATCGTGATCGTGCCGCCCCCCGACGTACCGCTCGACGAAGGGCTGACGCCGCTGACGGTGGGCGCTGGCGGGTTATAAGTGAAGTGGTCACTGTTGCCGGTGGCCGAGCTACCGTTCATCATCGTGTTCACCACGATATCGACGCTTCCGGCCGCATGACTTGGCGACGTCGCGGTGACCTGGGTTGAGGAATTGACGGTATAGTTCGTGGCGGGCGTGCCTCCAAACGTCACGCCATTGATCGACGAGAGGTTACTCCCTGTTATCACTACCGAGGTGCCTCCGCTGGTGGCGCCGGAGGCGGGCGACACGCCGCTGATCGTGGGGGGCGAACCGGGCTCGGTAATCGTGTCGGTGGCGGAGCTGGGTGTCGATACGGTATAGCCCGTGCCCGAGGTCAATGTGACGATGACCGTGGGGGCAGTCCCATCCTGGTTGGTCAGGATCGGTGAGATATCAATCGAGCCGGACATTTGATTCGCCCCGATCGTGATCGTGCCCGACAGCGCGTGGTACGAATCGTTGGGTACCGCGCTGCCGCTCACGGTGTAATTGACAGTCATCGCCTGTGTGGGAGCGGGCGCAGCCATCACGTTCAACGAGCCATGCTGTCCCGACATGGCATTGGCATTGCTCATTTCCTGGATCGTGACCGACGTGAGAAGCTGCTTGGGCTCAAGCGCTTGAAAGGCCAGCGGGCGGATGGTTCCCAGTCTTGGCCGCCAGGGCCTTGAGCGGCGCCCAGAGTTGCGGCGTTCCCGCCGGGAAGAGGGGTCGAAGCGACGGAAAAACTTGATCAACCACGATTCGCGAAATGACATGGCTTCAGGTTCCGCTGGGCGATCGCCGTTGGGCGATGGGAGTCAGACGATAGGCGATAGGTCCAGGAGCGTTACCGCGTGAAAGATAGCGTTCATGTTGATAACGAATGGCGCGGACCATTACAAGAAAAATCTGAACGATTGATGAAAAGAAATCGACGACTCGTCGGGCCGCCAAAGGGCTCGATGATGAGGGTGTCGGGATCCTGACGAAAAGCGTCCAATTTCTGACGATTGTCGTCAGAAATCCGACACTCCTGCGAGCATTTGGAAATCAGTCATGGGCTTTCTTGCACTACCATCCGTCGCCACAAGATCTCGGAAACGAATTCGATGGGGTCGTCGGCGCGCGGCCCGCACCTCTACCGCGGCTTACGGGGCAGTCGCGATTCGTCTTGCTTCAACAGGCCGTGCTTGGCAAGCTTGGCGTGCAATGTGGGCCGGGGTAATCCGAGCATCTTGGCGGCCCTCGCCTGGTTTCCCTCCGCCAGGCGAGTCGCTTCTTCAAACAGCAATCGTTCCAATGCGCGCATGCAAGTGTTGTAAACACCACCGGTCGACGACGATCGCAACTGCCTTGCGACGTAACGGCGCAGCTCGTCGCACGCGACGGTCGACAAGGGGCCGGTTTCCTTAGGCGCGCTCACCACCGGGCGCGTCGGCGGTGCGGCGGGCTGCACGGCCCATGCGTCGCCGATGTCGGCAACGTCCTGAGCGTGCCGCGGCGCCACAATCAACATCCGCTGAATGTGACGCTCGAGTTGTCGCAGCAGATCGATCATCGCCATGCCTTCGGCGACGATTTCGTCACTCGCGTCGGGCACCAATGGAAATGTGGCACGCAGGTGCCTCTCGGTCACGGTGTCAGGGTCATCCGGCTCACGTTTACAGTCGGGAATCGCGCTCATGTTGTACCTCTTTTGTGCGGGTATCGATGCGGTCTGGGGAGTCTTCGACGAGCCTTTGGTCGTCCCCCCCCAAATACAAATTGAGATTCAGGCGCAAATCCGGACATTGGGGTCATGACTTGATAGAAAATCGCAGGTCAGCGGCGTAACTTGGGATGCTTCGGAAACTTAGTGAATTTTGCCGCTGGCTAAAGCCATTCCGGCGTGTGGAGGCGGGGAATCCGCACTTGGGTGGGCTATTGGAAATTGGTACGATCCCTCGCCCAGAATTACCAGTTTGGCAAATATCGCGAGTTTGGCCCGCCCATGAAACTGCTGGCGTTCACGGAAGGTCCCGACCACGTTTGCTACCGTTACCGGCTCGAGGCGTTTCGGCTGGCGCTTTCGGAGCGAGGCTGGGACCTTAAGGCAGAGCCACTGGCTCGCAGCCTTTTTCGCCGCGTCGGCCAACTGCGCCGTGCGGCCGAGGCCGATGTCGTCGTCTTGCAGCGCAAGCTGTTGCCGCTATGGCAACTTCGCATGCTCCGCAAGCGCGCTCGGCGGCTGGTTTACGATTTCGACGACGCCCTTTACTGCCGCGACAGTTACCATCCCAAGGGCACGGAAAGCTGGCGCAGGATGTTCGCGTTTTGGGCCACCATCTACGCCGCCGACACCGTCACCGGAGGCAACCACCATTTGTGCGCCCAGGCGGCCCGCTGGGTGCCGGCCGAACGTGTGCGCTTCGTACCCACCTGCATTCGCCCTGAAACCTATCCCGTCGCCGACCACCGGCGACGTGGTACCGAGGTGAAGTTGGTGTGGATCGGCCAACGCAGCACGTTGCCGAGCCTCAACCTGGCGGAACCCTGCCTGGCTGCCGCCGCCGCTCGCCTGACGGGTCTGCAGCTTCGCGTCGTCTCCGACGTCTTTCCGAACTTGAGTGGAATCCGCGTCGAGCAGCGCATCTGGTCGGCAGCGACCGAGGCCGCCGACGTGGCAGATGCCGACGTGGGCATCAGTTGGCTCCCAGACGACCCATGGAGCCTGGGCAAGTGCGGGTTAAAAGTGTTGCAGTACATGGCCGCTGGGTTGCCCGTGGTGGCCAACCCGGTCGGAGCCAACAACCAGATGGTTGTCGACGGCGTTACCGGGTTCCTGGTTCGCACGCCGGCCGAGTGCGCCGATGCCATTGGCCGCCTGGCTGCCGAACCGGAGTTGAGGGTCCGGCTAGGACGCGCGGGCCGCGAGCTCGCTGGCCGTGAATACGGCGTACGACGCTGGGGTGAGGAATGGGCTAATCTGTGCGACGAACTTGCCGGCCGAGATGATGAGCGTCGATCCGGCCCGAATCGTCGAGCGACCGCCGATTCAATGCGGCGGCGCACCTTCGCGGAGGCGCATTCGTGATCGCGAGCATGCGAAATGCGATCCTTCGCGCAGCGGAAATTGTGAACATTCCGATACGCGTGGCAGCGGCAAGGCGGACGCCGTTACGAGTTTGGCTGGTTGGCGCATGCCTGATGGTTTCGATGGTCGTTTCCGGCTGCGCGACGATGTTTGCACCACGTTCCGCGCTGCCGGCACGCCATACATTGGTGCTCGACCCGTTGGTCGTGTACAGCGATTTTCCGTTGCCAGCGCACCATCGCCTGGTCGATGACGTGGCGGCCGAGCGTGGCGAGCTGATGTCGAAACTGAACCTGCCTCGCTCTGAAGAGCCGATCCACGTGTACTTGTTCGATACGGAAGCCAGGTTCCAGACTTTCGTCCAGCAACACTTTCCCGAATTCCCGACGAGGCGCGCGTTCTTCGTCGAAAGCGATACGCGGCTGGCCGTCTATGCCCATTGGGGTGACCGCGTTTCGGAGGATTTGCGTCACGAAGTGGCCCACGGTTATTTGCATGCCGTCGTGCCCGACCTGCCGCTTTGGCTCGACGAAGGCCTGGCGGAATATGCCGAGGTGCCGCGTGGCGACGCCGGGCTGAACCGACCGCACGTGAAACTCCTTGGCACCCGACTGGCCAGCGGAACCTGGCGTCCGGATCTGGAGCGGCTCGAGCGCCTCGACTCGGTGGCCGACATGACGCAGCTCGACTACGCCGAATCGTGGGCCTGGGTCCACCTGCTGATGGAGACCGATCCGGCGCGCCGCGAACTGCTGCAATCGCACCTGCAGGCGTTGCGCCGCGACGGCAAGGCCCCGCCGCTCTCCGCCCGGCTGCGCCCGATGTTTCCACAGCTCGACATTTTGCTGGCCGACCACATTCGCTCGCTCATCGGAAAGCCGTGATTTGCAATACGTTGAGCCCATCGGCATTCATTGATATGATGGCAGAATGCCAGTTTCCCAACGTATGATCGCACGCCTCGCCTTGGTGGGCGGAATTTGGCTTGCCAATGCTTTGTCGCTGCAAGCTGCCGATTCGGATGCAGTTGCACCGACGGCGGCCGACTTGGAATTCTTCGAGAAGCAGGTCAGGCCGCTCTTGGCCAATCATTGCCACAAGTGCCACGGTCCCGACGAACAGAAGGGGGGCCTGCGGCTCGATTCTCGTTCGGCCATTCTTGCCGGTGGCGATACAGGAGCGGCCGTCGCGCCCGGCAAGCCCGACGAGAGCCTGCTGATCGACGCGGTAGGCTATGGCGGCTTGTACCAAATGCCCCCCAGCGGCAAGCTCGCCGAGTCGCAGATCGCCACGCTTCGGCGGTGGGTCGAGCTCGGCGCGCCGTGGCCGGAATCGGCCGTCGCGTCGGAGGGGGGCAAGCCGGCCGCCAGCTTCGACCTGCGCGAGCGGGCCCAGCGCTGGGCCTTTCAACCGCTGGTCGAACACACCCCGCCGACCGTAAGCGACACGGGCTGGCCGCAAACGGCCGTCGATCGGTTCATCCTCGCCAAACTCGAAGCGGCCGAACTGGAGCCGGCCGAGCCCGCCGACCGTCGGACGCTGTTGCGCCGAGTGACTTATGACCTGACGGGCCTGCCTCCGTCGCCGGCCGAGATCGAGTCGTTCCTGGCCGACGAAACGCCCACGGCGTTCGATCGTGTCGTCGATCGGCTGCTGGCCTCACCGCGCTATGGCCAACGCTGGGCGCGACACTGGCTCGATCTGGTGCGTTACGCCGAAAGCCGCGGACACGAGTTCGATTACTCGGTCCCCAACGCCTTTCAATACCGCGACTATGTGATTCGGGCTTTGAACGCCGACGTACCGTACGACCAGTTCGTCGTCGAACATGTGGCCGGCGATCTGCTGCCCGAACCGAGGCTGAACCCCGAGCGCGGCTTCAACGAATCGATTCTCGGAACCGGCTTTTGGTTCTTGGGCGAGGAGGTCCATTCGCCCGTCGATATTCGCGGCGACGAGACGGACCGCAACGACAATAAGATCGACGTGCTCTCCAAGACCTTTCTGGGGTTAACGGTCGCTTGCGCACGCTGTCACGACCACAAATTCGACGCGATTTCGACCAGGGACTACTACGCCCTGGCCGGTTTCGTACTAAGCTCCGGCTACCGGCAGGCGCCGTTCGAAGCCTTGGAACAAAACCGCCGCATCGCGAGCGACCTGGCGACGTTGAGCGCCCAACAGCGTCCGAAACTGGCCGCGGCCTTCGCCACCGCGGCGAAACCGGCACTGGAACGCATGGCCCAGGTGCTGATGACCACGCGCGACGTACTTGTCGCGTGGGCCGACGCGGCATCGCGCGACGAGCGGCTTGCCGCGGCGGCCGGGCGGATTGCCATCGATCCGCGCTTGCTGGCAGCTTGGGCCGCCGAGATCGAGCGCGCGAAGAACGATCCGGCATCACCGCTTCATGCCTGGGCGGTTTTGGCGCGCGCACCGTTCGACGCGCCGCCGGCGGATGTGCTCCGGCCGCTTGCCGTGCGTTGGCAGGAGCAAAACGACGCGGTGGCCAACTCCTTGGCCGATGCCAGGGTCGTGATTGATTACTCACAAGTTAAGGCGGCCGAATGGTTGCAAGACGGTTTCGTCTTCGGATCTGGCCCGGTGCGGCCCGGCGAGATTCGCCTCGGTACCGAATCCAAACGTCCAAGCGACCGTGCTCCAAGCAACGGTGTTCCAACTGACAGGGGGCCGATCGCGAAGGTTTTCGACCGGGCGGCCGCCGTGAGCGATCCGGCTTGGGACGTGCAGCAATTGGCGCCCGGCGTCGAGCGCGAGGGGGGCCGGTTGGCGTGGTCCCAATCGGGCCGAACCTTGCGGACTCCAACGTTCACGCTTGGCGCGGGCAAACTCTATTATCTAGTCAGCGGGTCGGGCCATGCTTACGCGGCCGTCGACTCGCACCGCATGAACAACGGTCCGCTGCACGGGGCCCTGATCCGCGAATGGAAGGCGGCCGAAGGAGCTTTTCAGTGGATTGAGCACGACTTAAGCTCCTATCCGGGGCATCTCGCCCATATCGAGTTCACGCCGTACCTCACCAGTGAGGTCGGCCCCAATGAGTCGTCGGTTTTGGCGGTTGCATTGGTGGTCGAGGCCGCGCGTCCACCCGCAGCCATCGATCGCCCAAATGCGCTTTTGTCAGCGCTGCTGCGTAACACAGCCTCAGCCGAATCCGTGGCCCGAGCCTACCAGCAAACATTCATCGACGTTATGGAACGCTTCGGCGCCGACTCATTGATCGGTACGCAGGGGGCCGCCGACGCGGCGAGGCTCATCGATTGGCTGGTTCATCGGCCGGAACTTTTCAATGTGCCGGACGGCGCACCTTTGCGCCAAATCCAGGAGGTTGCACGGCCATACCTGGAGCAAAAAGCGCGGCTCTTCGCGAGCCTGCCGCGCCTGTCGCAGACTGCTCCCGCCATGTGGGAGGGAAGTGGCGTCGACGAGCTCGTGCTCTTGCGCGGAAATCCGAAGACGCCGGGCGAGGCGGTGCCGCGGCGGCACCTGGAGGCGATCGCAGGAGCTGAACAACCCGCGGTCGAACACGGGAGCGGCCGGCTCGAACTAGCCCGGCGGATGGTTGACCCCCAACATCCCTTGCTGGCGCGAGTGATCGTCAACCGCGTTTGGCAACACCTGTTCGGGCGTGGGATCGTGGCCACGGTCGACAACTTTGGCGTCTTGGGCGAGCCCCCCACACACCCGGAATTGCTCGATTTCCTGGCCGAACGATTCGTGGAAAACGGCTGGTCGATCAAGCGATTGGTTCGCGAACTGGTCGTGTCGCGCGCCTACCAGCTTTCCAGCCGTCCGAGCAGTCGCGCGATGGATGCCGATCCGCGCAACCTGTTACTGTCGCATGCGAACATGCGGCGTCTCGAGGCCGAGGCCATCCGCGACGCGGTGCTGGCTGTATCGGGCCGGCTAGACGAGCGGATGTACGGGCCGAGCGTGGCAACGCACTTGACTCCCTTCATGGAAGGGCGCGGCCGGCCCGAGAGCGGGCCATTGGACGGGGCGGGCAGGCGCAGTATTTACTTGAGCGTGCGGCGAAACTTCTTGAGTTCGACGTTCTTGGCTTTTGACTTTCCGATACCCTTTACCACGACCGGCCGGCGAAGCGTATCGAACGTGCCTTCCCAGGCATTGACGATGATGAACAGCCCGTTCGTCGTCGCCGAGGCGAGAAACTGGGCCGCACACACGCTGGCGACGGCTGGGCGCTCGGCGGGCGAGCGCGTCGACGAACTGTATGTCGCGGCTTATGCCCGGCCCGCCACCGATGCCGAGAGGCAAGGTGCCCTGGCGTTCGTCGCTGAGCAAAGCCGCCGCTACGGTGGCGCGCCCGACGACCCGCGCGCCTGGGCCGACCTGTGCCACGTGTTGTTGAACGTGAAGGAGTTCATTTACATACAATGAATGAGCGTCACGAATGCGAGGCTCATTGTAGAGGGGATAGGGGGATGGGGAGGAGATATCCCACATAATTGGCGTAATGGGTGCATTCCGACCTCGAACTACGCCAGGTTTGTCTTTTCTCGCTTGCGACACTTGCCCGGCAACCATCCATGTTGCAAAATGAGAATGATGAGCGAAACTAGCGAGACTTTTGCTCGGCTCCAAAAGATATTTCAGGACGTTTTTCTTGACGACGGCCTGACGATCTCGGCGGAGACGAACTCGAACGATTTCGAAGGCTGGGACTCGCTCACGCACGTGACTTTGATGGTGCATGTCGAGAGAGTGTTCGACATCCAATTCACGAGCTCTGAAATCGCCTCATGGAAGAACGTCGGCGAATTAGAACAGTTGATTGAAGCCCGAGTGCGACAGAAAGGCTAGATCTGCTGCCGCTTGCCCCCTTGGCATGGGCGGCGGCTGCGGCAGGAAAGCGGGAGGCCCTCCACATTCGTTCGTGGGAAACGGCCTTTAACACGCGATGGACCGATCCCCACTCGATCTCTACAAGCCAGACTTCTGGTACACCCTGGCCATCGCGGTCCTGGTCCTGGTGCCGCTCAAGGCTCCCGTCGTTCGCAAATGGGCTTGGGCAGCCATCAATCTCGCCTTTCTCGGGGTCTTGCTGGGCCTTCCCGACTGGCACCATGCGCGCGAGCTGCTCGAGCGACAGGCGTGGCACGACGCCGCCAGACTCTTGGGCGCATCGGACCTGATGCGCGTATGCGGATGCATCCTGGCGGCGTACGTCGTGTTGCAAATGGTTCAGCGCCGCTGGTTGGGAACCGTATCGCTCCTGCTGGGTGGGCTGGCCGTTTTGACGCTGTTCGTGATCCACAAGCTGCCGTCGACGGCAACGGTTTATCGACTGGCGAGCGTCAAATCGGTGCTGGTGGCGATCGGGTTTTCGTACGTCGCATTGCGCCTGGTCGACGCCCTGCGCCTGACGCACGAAGGGCGGCACGCCGCTCCCGACTTTCCTTCGACGATCAACTACCTGTTGCCGTTCCATATGCTGGCCGCGGGGCCGATCCAGGGCTACGCCGATTTCCTGGCTCAGCCCGCCGTGCCAGCGCCGCTGAGCACATCCGACGCGCTGCGAGCTGTCGAGCGAATCGTACTAGGGTTGTTCAAGAAGTACGTCATCGCGGACCTCCTCGAAGAGTCGTTGATCACCGCGTTCCAGGCACCTTTTCCGTACCTCGCCGTGGAGACCCTGCTTTTTTATTTCTGGCTCTACCTGGACTTCAGCGCTTACAGCGACATCACCGTCGGGGCGGGCCGGCTGATCGGGGTGGCCACGCCGGAGAACTTCAACCGGCCGTACATCGCGCGGAACCTGGTCGACTTCTGGGACCGCTGGCACATTTCGCTTTCGCAGTTCATCTACCGGAACATTTTCATCCCGGTGCAGATGGCGCTGGTTCGGCGCACGGGGCCTAAGTCCGCCCTTTGGTGCGCCGCGGTGGCCTATTCGGTTTCGTTTCTGCTGTGCGGGCTGTGGCACGGTCTGGACGTGCGCTGGGCCTTGTGGGGCATGATGCACGCCTTGGGGCTGGTGGCTGTCGTTTGGTACCGCGCCTGGTTGAAAAAGCGACTCAGCCGCGAAACTTTGAGCCGCTACCTGGCCCATCGCGGCATTCGGTTAGGCGCCACGATCCTGACTCAAGTTTACGTCGCCCTCACGCTCCTGGTTGCGACCTGGCCGTGGGGTTGGTCAATGTAGGTCAGGCTTTCTAGCCTGACGGAACGAAGAGTTGCGCAGCCAGGCTGAAAAACCTAACCTAAAGCGGGTAACCCGATATGTGGTACAATTGATCCAAGCTTGGCTTTCGCGGCGCCAAGGGAGCAAACTGGCGATGACGAGCACGAGCGTTCCCGATTCGACGAAGGACACAATCCCTCCCTGGCAGTTCGCCGTGAGGCTGGTGTGGGTGGTCGTGCAGTTATCGCTCGTCTATGCGCTCGGCGCTACTGGTGCTCAGTTCTTTTACCAGGGCTTCTAGGTGGATGGCATGAAAGTCTTCGATCTTTCGCGCTATCGCGGAGTGGCCATCGTCGCCGGCGGCGTCGTGATTGCGCTGGTAGCGATGCATTACGTTTTTGGTCTCGCCTTCGGGGCCCGCGCCGAGAGGATTTTGCCCAACCAGCGGCCGCTCGGCCTGGAACTGTACGCGAAAAACTGGAGCCGGATTGCGGCCCTCGACCGCATGTACCACCGCGGCCAATTGGCACCAGAAACGCGGTTGGGAATCGTGATTGGGAATTCGGCGACCCAATCAGGTATCCAACGCAAGATTTTGGACACCTATGCGACGGCGGCCAATCGTTGGTTCGTGCTGACCAGCGCGGGCATGAGCTTCGAAAACCTGGAGAGCCTGACCAAGCCGGTGTTCTATTGCAGCCTGAAGCCGTCGGTGGTGGTCATGGGCGTTCATCCCCAGATGCTCGTGGGCGAAAGCTATTTTGCTGAGGAAGCGCCGCAAAGGGCACTGCCCGTCGTAGGTCGCCTCCAACGGAAACTCGATGCGCGCTGGACGGTCGAGCGCGTCCTGCGCGCCCTTCCCGTGGTTCCGCGATTGCTGAAGATGCTTGGCGCTCATTGGGTCGTCAGAAACCGCGGCGATCTGGCGTATTACCTGCGTACTCTCGCTTATGAAATGCGATTGGTGGTTTTTCGCGAATTCGCTGTCAAGGCGGAGTCGCTTTTCATACCCGCCACCGAGCCGTGGGATGACGAACCGCTTTGGTGGTGGCAAGCGGACGCCCCGAACGACGAGTTTGCCAAGTTGCAGACCGATTTTTGGAAGAAACACGGGCATTTCGAAGCGGACAAATACGCCACTGGCGGGCCACAAGCGCGAAGTCTTATCCGGCTGATTCGCGCCTATCGCAAAATTGGAGCCAAGGTGTACATCGTCCTCATGCCCCTGCGCTCCCCGGCACGGGCTTTGGTTCCGGCGAACGCCAGGCCATGCCTCTTGAAGGTGCTCCGCGACGCCTTCCCTGACGACCCGCCCGAAATCATCGATGCCGAAGCCAAGATTCCCGATCAGTATTTCGCCGACGAGGCCCATCTGTCGGGACTTGGGGCGGAACGCTTATCAAGACTCGTGGCTGATCGTCTGCAAGAGTCTACGCCAGAAGAAGGCGATGGGCGTTAGGCCTATTGCGGATCGCCTGCCGCCTCATCTTCTACTTGCCAGGCTTCAACGGCTTCGTCGGTGGCAACGAGCAGCGTCCCTCGCCCTGCGACGTTGGCGACTGCCAACCCGCAAAGCGAAGCAGCATAGCTGAATTGGTCGATCATGGTGCCGTCGATCGCAAAGATGTGAATCGTGCCATTGGCCCCGGCGATGACCCATTGCCCCGTTTCCAGGCCCAGCAGATTGCCGGCCGCCACGCTTTCGAACCCGGCGTGGGGCTGCATCTCGGCCGGTAGTCTGTAGCTTTCCAACTCCTCGCCGGAGGGCGAAACGAAAACGGCCACTTCAGGACCAATCTGCCCTGGCCCAATTTTGTCGTGGGCGATCACACACCTTTCGGGCTGGTCGTCGCCATCGAGGTCGGCAGTGAAGATCAACTTTGCGATCCGGCCGTCGAAAGTGATCGCACCGCGCTCTTTACCCGTCGCGTCGATGGATAGCAGAACGTCTTGCAAGCTGGGGCCTTGCAGGCATGTGGCCAACAGCCCGCGCTGCCCGCGGCTGTCGGGGCCCGCCACGGCCAGCTTCAAAACGTTTTCGGCTGTCCGATTCCGCCAACGCCGTTCGCCGTCGAGCGAAACACCGTGGACACCGATTTCCCAGTAACCAACGCCGATCTCCAACTCACCGTCGCCGTCCAGGTCGGCTAGGACCGCGTCGGAAATGCCCGGATGAGTCCCCGCCTCCGGAAAGCTGAGCAACCGTTTCCAGTCAGAGTCGAACAAGTGAAGTTGTTGAACTCTGGGCCCGGAGCCCAGGAAAAACCGCTTGCCCGCGGCGTCGCTGGCGGTACGCAGAAACGCGACCACCGAATCGTCCCCTTCGGGCAAGTCGAGCTGGTGCTTCGCCAACAGCTTTCCATCAGCACCAACCTCGGCCACGCTTTTTAAGCCGTCGAGCACGAATACCTGATCGCTTCCGGTTGCATTGGGTACGACGAGAATGTTGCCGGGCCTTTTGAGCTCGGCGCACGACCAGAGCGGCTTGAGCCGAAACTTCGAGGGCTGAGTACGTAGCGAGGTAGGAGAAGCCTCGGTTGCCTGCACCGGCCTTTGAGCGGTCCAAGCGAAGCCCATGTAGAACATCGCCTCCATCAATTGCGGGGGCCATTGACCGACAAGCTCTGGCGTGGAGGCGATCAGGTCGCCCCCTTTGAGGAGCACATCAAGCCTTTTCGGCAGTGCCTTGAGCTGGTTGGGGTAAATGCCGATGGTGCGCTCCTGCAGACTGCCATCGGTGCCAAGGATCATGGTGGTCGGAACGACCTCCAGCGCGAAAGCGCGCCTGGCGACCTGGCTGCTGACTCGGGCGATCGGCAGCGACAGCCCGGCCCGTGCGAAGACCGACTTCAACTCGTCGTCCGAAACCTCCTCGGCTTCTGCGCAGACCGCCAGAAAGACGATCGAGTCCTGGTTCTGGTAGCGGGAATAAACCTGCTGGAGGTTCGCCAGATCCTTGAGGGAATTATCGACGTCGTCTTTCTGCCAGAACTTGACGACCGCGATCTTCCCTTTCAACGATTCGCGAGTGAACACCCGGCCGTCGAGGGCCTGAATCGTGAACTTGGGAATGCGGGCACCGATCCGCACCGCGTCGAACTGGTGGACCAATTCGGCGCCCTTGGGCACCTCGAACCGGAACGCCACGTCGTCGATGGGCCCATCCAGGCGCGCGCCTTTGAGATCGGCGGTAATGGTCATCCCCGTGACGCTGTGGAAGTAAGGCGCCAGGAGTGCCCTGTATCCGTCGGTGGGGTACTCGACGCGCCGCAGCGCGAGGGTTTTCTTGTCAATCCACAGAACGAACGTACCGTCGGTTCGCTTGATCCGAACACGGTGACAAACTTCGCCGTCGATCGACTGCTCCGACGCGAGCTCCGGCCCTTTCGCGTTCGTCAAGAACTGCGAGAGCGGCTCTGGGTCCAGGAATAGCGCCAGCGGCACGGAACCGACGATTCGATTGAGCGCTTGCCCCAGGACACGGTCGGCGTACACCAGCGTGAGCGACAACTCGTCGGGCGCGGGGACGCAGAACACTTCGCCCGGCGCCTCGTTGATCGTGGCGTGGAAGTTCCGGCCGTCGCAGACTACCACCGCGTCGTAGGCATGGAAGCGCAGCTTGTTCGGTGCCGAGAGGGCTACGGAGAAATCGTAGAGCTCTTCGACGCGCTCGCCGTCGCGCCGGTAACGTACCTGAAGCTGGCCGCTGTCCTCGTAACTATCGGCTTTATGGTAGGCCTCGATCATCTGCTCCATGAGCTCCATGGCCGGCCCCTTGATTTCTTTTTCGCCGACTGGTTCTGGCTCGACGTCCGGCGCCGGCGTATCGACACAGCCCATCGTCGGCGCCAGCAACAGCAACAGGCAGCCGGCGGAAAACAAAAGGAGCGGAGTCAATGGAGGACGGAACGATGCGTGGCTTGACATCTCGTCGGTTCCTTGAACTCAAAAGCGATCGGGCGGCAGAACGCCGCCGCGAGTTGACATCTCTCTATTATTCGATAACCGGGCCGCCGGGTAAAGCTCGGATTTTCATGGAGCGCCAACCGCGGCCCAATGGCGCAGTAGGGTCAAGCCAGCGGCCGGCCATCGAGCGTTGCGCCGGCCGACGGCTCCTCGGGCGGAACCGCCGGTATCTCGATCGTAAACCGGCTCCCCTCGCCCGGCCGGCTGTCGACGGTGATTCGTCCGCCGTGCTCCTGCACGATTTTCTGGCTGACGGTGAGTCCCAGCCCGGTACCGCGGTTTCCCTTGTGTGACACGAAAAGCGAGAAAATCTGCTCCTGCTCCTCCAGGGGAATTCCCGGCCCGTCGTCGGCAACGATGATCCGCAACCGTTTTTCGCCCAGATCGTGCTCGATACGCACGTCCACCCGACCAGCGCGAGCCACAGTCGCATTCGGTACAGCCGCGTTTGGTACAGCTACGTCCGATACCGCCGGAGAGCTTGCGCCGGGGCACGGGGTACTCGCGCAGCGGGTTGGCAGCGGGTCGGCTCGCTTGTCGTCATATCCGGCGTTCACCCCGGGCGCTCCATCCTCGTAGCGACTGCCTTCACGTGCCGCGGCTTCGCAGGCGTCGATCGCGTTGGTCACGAGGTTGAGTACCGCGTGGTGCATGCCGTCGGGGTCAAAGTCCAGCAACGGCAGTTCCGCGGCGGGCACGAACCGCAGTTCGACCTGTCTTTCGCGAGCTCTCACTGCCATCAGCTCGATCACGTCAGCGACCACCACGTTCATGTCCGACGGAACGAGTTGTGGTTCGCGTTCCTTGCTGAAGGTTAGCATGTCTTGCACGAGGCCGGAGATCAGCTCTTGCTTTTTCTCCACGAATTCCCACCCCTTTCGGACCATCTGCTCGTCGTGCTTCGCCAGGCCCTCCTCGATCAAGAAGCTGCCGCCGCGGATACCTTGCAGGATGTTCTTGATGTGGTGTGAAAGCGTGGCGATCGTTTGCCCGACGGCGGCCAGTCGCTCGGCCTGGACCATGGCCGAATAATAGCGGGTATCCTCAACCGCCAGGGCCGCCTGATGGGCGATGGCGATCATCAGCTTGAGGTGCTCCTCGGTGAACTTCGTGCCCCCTTGCTGCTGGATCAGCCGTTGCGGCGAGACCGAGGTGTCAATGTAGATCAGGCCGACCATGTGGTAACGGCCCTGCATGGGGGCGCAGATCGCTTCGCAGACGCCCATTTGCACGATGCTGGCAGCCGAATTCCAGCGGTCGTCTTCGCTGGCGTCGCTGGTCAGCACGCCTTCATTGTGTTCCAACACATAGTCGACGATCGTCTTGCTGATTTCGATCCGCTCCCGCGACTTGATTCCTTTGCGGTTACGGCGGACCTTCGGCTCGAGTTGGCCGTTCTCGGGATCCAACAACATGATGCAGCCCCGGTCGGCCTCGACCCACTCGAAGATGAGCTGCATGATTCGGTTCAGGAGCTGGTCGATATCGAGCGTGTGACTCACGGCCAGCGCCGTCCGGTACATGACTTGCAAGTTGCTGCGCGCGCGGGCCAACCAGGCGTTGGAACTCGATTGGCCGCCATCGAGAATCCGGCTCCCTTCGGCCTGGCTCATCGAACGGACGATCCGCGAGCGGTCGCCCTGCTGCGCGCGGGAGATGATGTCGATCCTGTCGGCCGCTCCGCCGGTCGATTCATCGGCGAGGCTGGTGAAGAGCATCATCGTGCTCCCCAATTGCACTTCATCGCCGTTGGCCAACTCGTGGGACTGCACCTTCTTACCATTGACGTAGGTGCCGTTCGAGCTGTCGAGATCGGTGAGCGTAAAGGTGCCGGCGGTGCGGAGCATCTCGGCGTGCCTTCGCGAGACTTCGGTATCGTTGAGCCGGATGTCGTTTGCGGCGTCACGGCCGAGCGAAAGTGAATCGCCCTCCAACTCGAAGCGCGTTCCCTGGTTGTTGCCGCGAAACACGAACAGCGATGCCACGGTCTGGAACTCCCAAGGGCCGCACGTGCTTCGTATCACGGAATCGTTCCGTTCATTAACGGAATGCATTCCGTTCTAACGACGGAACAATTCCGCTCAACCGGGCACGGCGTCAGCCGGCAGCGGCGGCGCTGAGGCCGTCCGCTGCGAGTAGCTCCTCGATTTTACGAATTAGAGGAGCGTAGTGGTAGGGTTTTGAGACGAATTGGCCGGCAGGGAGGTGCGCTGGGCGGCGGCGAGCGGTGCCCAACATCAGCAAGGGCGCCTCGCGCGTCAGCGACTCGGCCACCGTGGCGTCGCCATGGGCGGCCGTCGAGTTCTGGCACTCCAGATCGAGCACGATCAGATCGGGGTGGTGCTCGCGGGCCAAAGCCAGGCCGCGCCGAGGTTGGCTGGCGGCCAGGATTCGCACCCCGCGCGGCTCCAATGCCGCTCGGAGCGCTTCGCGGGTTTCTTCCGACGGATCGACGATCAGAATGCTGCGCCCACAGTCCAAGCGGACACCTCGGTGGTCAAAGGAGAGTGCTCCGGTCAAGGGGTCGAGAGCATAGCGGCAGCCGCCAGGCGTGTCAAAAGCGAATTCCTGCTTGACGCGCTCACCGTAACGATCAAGAATTCAACGAGTTAACTCGTCGACCTACCACGGAGCGATTCCAGTGAAGCAGTCCATCCACCGTTCGTTTCGCAACACCCCCGCACCCATCCAGGCGGCCCTGGGGGTTTGGGTCGTAGTTGTTGTCTCGCTGGCAACCAGTCTCTTGGGCGGCCGATTGCCAGCCGAAGAGAAATCGGTCGAGGCCGGACAAAGCGAACGGCGATTGTTCGAATCAGCGCGCTTCCTGGCCTCCGACGAGCTCGAAGGGCGCGGTGTAGGCACCAAGGGACTCGATCTGGCCGCCGATTACATTGTCCGTGAGTTCGCCGCCATGGGGCTGGCGACCGACCGGATTGAAGGCGGGGCATTCCAGAAGTTCACCATGACCACCGGGGCCGACCTGGGCGAACCGAACCAGATCACGCTGGTCGGTCCGGCCGACGATAAGCACCCCGAGGGCGTGAAGCTGGAGCTCAAGCTGGGGCAGGACTTCAATCCCTTGGCGCTGGGCGGTTCGGGCAAACTCGACGTCCCCCTGGTGTTCGTTGGTTATGGCATCACCGGCAAGGACGAGAATTACGACGACTACGCGGGAATCGACGTAAAAGGGAAGGCCGTAGTCGTGTTGCGTCATGAACCCCAACAGGACAATCCCAAGAGCGCCTTCAACGGCACCCTTCATTCGCCTCACGCCCCCTACGTGCGCAAATTGGCGAACGCCCACGAGCATGGCGCCGCGGCGGTAATCTTCTGCAACGACGAGTTCGACATCCGCAAGAACATCGCCCAACGTACCAAGGCCGTGATCGACGCCGTCGATGCCCTGGCGCAGGCGAGGGCCAAGTTCAAGGAAATCGCCGAACCGACTCCGGACCAAACCGAGGCCCAGCGAAAGGAGAATTTGGAGCTTTGCGACAGGCTCATCGAACGCAACCGCGAGTTGAAAGCGGCCGACGATCCGTTGCTGGGAATTCGTGAGACGGGCGGGGTGGGGGAAGCGGGGCGAGTGCCGGTCGTGTTTTGCCGTCGATCGGCCATCGAGCCGGCGGTCAAGCCGGCCGCTGGCGCCGATTTGGGAGAATTGGAACGCCAAATCGACGCGACCCTTTCGCCCCACAGCCACGAGCTGACCGGCTGGCGCCTGACGGGCGAAGTGACGATCCATCGGCATGACGTCGATGTCAAGAACGTCGTCGCCGTGCTCGACGGCGAAGGGCCCCGCGCGGACGAAACGATCGTGATCGGCGCCCACTACGACCACCTTGGATTCGGCGGAGATGGGTCGCTGGCCCCGGGCCAGAACGAGATCCACAATGGGGCCGACGACAATGGCTCGGGGACGGCCGCCTTGCTCGAGGTTGCCCATCGCCTGGCCACTCTCGGCCGCAAGCTGCCGCGGCGAGTCGTCTTCATCGCCTTTACCGGCGAGGAACGGGGCCTGATTGGCAGCGCTCGTTACTGTCGCCAGCCGTTGGTGCCGATGGATAAGACGATTGCCATGCTCAACATGGATATGGTCGGCCGTTTGAGCGACGAAAAACTGATCATCCAGGGGGTCGATACGGCCCCCGAATTCGGCACCATCATCGACGCCTTGAATGAGGTCTACGCCTTCAAGCTTACGAAGCAGCCGGGTGGATTCGGCCCCAGCGACCACTCGTCGTTCTACGCGCTCAAGGTACCGGTGATGCATTTCTTCACGGGTACGCACGTCGACTATCACCGGCCGAGCGATGACTACGACAAACTGAACCTGCCGGGCATGCGGCGGATCGTCGAGATGGTCACCGAAACCGCCGTGCGACTGGCAGACGCCGAGGGTCGCCCGCAGTACCAGCAGGTCAAGGCGCCGGCGGCCCGAGGGGGCGGAGACCGGCCCTATTTTGGCAGTGTCCCCGATTTTTCCCAGGATAAACCGGGCTATGCGTTGAGCGCCGTTACGAAGGACGGCCCGGCGGAAAAGGCGGGTATCAAGGGTGGAGACATCATCATCCAGTTGGGCGAGAGTAAGATCGGCAATCTCGACGACTTCGACAGCGCGCTGCGTAAATTCAAGGCCGGCGATAAGGTACCGCTGGTCGTCAAGCGCGGCGAGGACGAGGTAAAGCTGGAAGTCGTCCTCGAGCCGCCCAGGTAGAAATTCCGAATTCCGCCCTGATACTGGCCTTTACCCGCCGGCGCATTCTCGGCAAAATACCGCCCGCAACTGACCACTTCCGCTTTTGCCAGTCGGGTTCAGCCGGCACGGGCCTCCCGCGTGAAGGGACGTTCGCGGTCAAGGAAGACCACGCCGAGCCAGCAAGGAGTGCTAAACGTGAAGAAAATCCTCTCGTGGGCCACCGTGGTGGCCATTGGTTTCGGTGTTTCCTTGTCGCCGTCCCGGGCCGCGGCACAGCGGTCGGAGGCGGCCGCTCAAGTGGCGATTCTCGATCTGGCCTATATCTACGCCAACCATACGCGCTTCAAGGCCATCAACGAGGACATGCGGCGCGAAGTCGAGGCCGCCGAAAACGACCTCAAGGCCAGCCGCGAGGAATTGCAGAAGATGGTCGAGAAGCTCGACGACTACCGCCGCAATTCGCCGGAATATCGCGAGCTCGAGGAAGAGATCACAAAGCGCCAGGCCCAGTTGGGAGCTGACGTGAACCTGCGGAAGAAGAATTTCGCGGAACAGGAAGCCCAGAACTACTACGTCGTCTATCAGGAAGTTACCGACGCCATCAAGCGCTACTGCGACGAGCGCGGGATCGTGCTGGTGCTCCGGTTCAACGGCGACCCGATCGATGCGGAGAACCCGCAGGAGATCGTGAAAGCCCTGAACGGCGTGGTACTCCATTACCACAAGGACATCGACATCACGCCGCACATCCTGGCGATGGTGAATCGCAAGGGCGGAGCACAGTCACCGCAGATCAAGCCCGGAACAGCTACACGTCCAGGAACAAAGAAAAGCGGCGTTCCTGAACGGCGTTGATCGAGAAGGATAGTCTCCTTCTGCAATCGCTTGCAAACGACGGCCGCGCACGGACGCGCGGCGAACACCACCTTGTCAATCGCCTCTCGGAAGTATGTTCAAGCGCTTCAAGGATGATGGGCGGCCGTCGTTGCACGTGCCACGCCAGCAACGCACCCTGGCCCGGCCGGTCACGGTGGAGGGCTTCGGTTACTGGAGCGGCAAGGACGTGCGCGCCGAATTTCGCCCCGCCCCGGCCGACTCGGGCGTGGCCTTCGTTCGTTGCGACTTGCCGCGGCCGGCGCGAATCAACGCCGTGGTCGCCAACCGCGTCGAAACGCCGCGCCGCACCACGCTACGTTCGGGCGGCGCCAGCGTTGAAATGGTCGAACACATCATGGCCGCGTTGGGCGGACTGGGCATCGACAACTGCGAAGTCTGGGTCGACGCCGCCGAAATGCCCGGCTGCGATGGTTCGAGTCTGCCCTTTGTCGAAGCGCTTTCGGCGGCGGGCACGGTCGACCAGAACGCGGTCCGTTCCACGCTCTTCGTCCGCGAAGTGACGAGACTGGGCAACGAAGAAAGCTGGGTCGAAGCACGGCCGAGCGCCACGGCAGGCTTGTCGCTCAAGTTCCATCTCGACTACGGTTCGGCAAGCGCCATCGGACGGCAAACCTTGACCCTCCCGGTCACGCCGGATTCGTTTCGCCGTGAGCTTGCTCCGGCACGCACCTTCATGCTCAAGTGCGAGGCAGACTGGCTCTTGGCACAGGGCTTCGGCAAGCGGGCCACGCTCAAGGACCTGCTGGTTTTCGACGTCGACGGGCCGTTGGACAACGAGTTGCGCTTCCGCGACGAGTGCGTGCGGCACAAGGCGCTCGATCTGATCGGCGATCTGTCGCTGGCGGGTTGCGACCTGGTAGGGCATTTCATCGCCTATCGCAGCGGGCACCGTTTGAACGCGGAGCTGGTGCGGGTGCTTTTGACGGAAGGGGACGTCGTCGGGGGATACCGGCGGTCGGCATGATGCCGGGGCAGGTGCTGAACCTGCCAGAACACGAAATATGGCAGGTTGGAAACCTACCCCACGAACGTGGAGCTGACTAGCATGGCAACCTACTCCGCGGAACACGCCGCAATTGACGCTCGGGCTGAGATCGATGTCGACGTCGAGATCGGACCCTACTGCGTGATCGGTCCCCACGTGCGGATCGGCAAGGGCACACGTCTGGAAAACGGTGTGACGATCATGGGCCACGTCACCATCGGAGAGCACAATCACATCTATCCCGGCGTCGTGATCGGTGGAGAACCTCAAGACCTGAGTTACCAGGGCAGCGACACGCGGGTGGTGATCGGCGACCACAACACGATCCGCGAAGGGGTCACGATCAACCGCGCCACCGAAAAGGAAGAAGGCATTACCTCGCTGGGAAGTCACAACTATTTGATGGCCTGTTCGCACGTGGCCCACGATTGCCGGCTGAGCAGCCACATCATCATGGCCAACGGAGCCTTGCTGGGCGGCCACGTCCATATTCAGGACCACGCCTCGCTCTCGGGTGGCGTGGCTGTACACCACTATGCCACGATCGGTAGTTTCGCTTTCGTGGCCGGACTCAGCCGGGTGCTGCACGACGTGCCCCCCTTCATGCTCGTCGATGGCCACCCCTCGCGTCCGCGCTGCATCAATGTCGTGGCGCTCAAGCGCAATGCCTTCACGGCCGAGTCGATCAACTGTCTGGCCGAGGCTCATCGTCTTCTCTACCGGGCCAAGGTGGGCCTGGACCATGCCCGCGAGATTCTTCGCGGCAATGACCAGCTTGTGCCGCAGGTGAACGAATTGCTCTCATTCGTCCAGACGCAGCAGGAGGGACAGCACGGCCGAGCCCGCGAACGCAGGAGAAAGCCGTGAAGCCGCTCAAGGTGGCCGTGGTGGGGGCGGGCCATCTGGGCCGGATCCACGCGCAAAAGCTGGCCGCTATGGACGGCGTTTCGCTCGTTGGAGTCGCCGATCCGATCGAATCGAACCGCGAAGCCGTGGCCCAAGCCCACGGTATCCGAGCCTTTTCCGACCATCGCCAGCTTGGGCGAGCGGTCGATGCGGCGGTTGTCGCCACTCCCACGCGATGGCACCACGCCGTGGCCTTGGACCTCTTGAACGACGGCGTTCACTTGCTGGTCGAAAAGCCGCTCGCCCCGACTGAGGCCGAGTGCGCCGAACTGGTCGACACGGCAAAACGGCGGGCGCTCGTTCTGCAAGTCGGTCATGTCGAACGGTTCAACCCCGCACTCGATGCCGTATTGCCGTTCGTTCGTGGGCCCAAGTTTATCGAGGCCGTCCGCCGCGGTGGATTCACGTTCCGTTCGACGGACATTGGCGCCGTCTTGGATTTGATGATTCACGATATCGACGTCATCCTGGCCTTGGTTCAGTCGCCGCTGAGGAATGTCGAGGCGCTTGGGTTGTCGTTGCTCGGCCGGCACGAAGATGTGGTCAACGCAAGGCTCTCATTTACCAACGGCTGCGTCGCCATGTTGAATGCATCGAGGGTCAGTCACACGGCAGCCCGCACAATGCAGATCTGGTCGCGCCGTGGATTCGCGGCCATCGACTTCGCGACGCGCTCGGCCACGCTCGTCCACCCCAGCGAAACTCTCCTGCGGCGCGAGCTCGACGTCGAAAAGCTATCGATCGACGAAAGGCAACGGCTCAAAGATTCTCTCCTGACTGAGCACTTGCCCGTCGAAAAGCTCGCTGTTGAGCCCTGCGACGCGATCACCGCGGAATTGTTGGATTTTACCGATAGTATTCGCAACGGCCGCATGCCGCGGGTGACGGGCGAGCAAGGGCGCGACGCGGTCGCCGTCGCCGAACAGATCCTCGCCGCGATGGCAGCGCACGCTTGGGAGGGCAATGCCGAAGGTCCCGTTGGTCCCTTGGCGTTGCCTCCGGCCGCGGTCATTCGCGCTCCCCATTGGGGCCTCAAGAAGGCCGGCAACCCTCTGGAACACCGCGAGGCGGGGTAGCCGCGCGAACTTGTACCTACAGATGATGGCCACGGACAATCGCCAGCATCGCCTGGTGCAGTTTGCCGTTGGAAGCCAGTAGGCTCGTCTTGGCCAAGGGCAGCGGCTCGCCGCGGCAAGTGGTTACCTGTCCGCCGGATTCCTCGACGATCAATTGCCCGGCGGCGAAATCCCAGGGGGCAAGCTCGTACTCGAAGAACGCGCCGAACATGCCGTCGGCCACCTGGCAGAGATCGAGCGATGCCGCGCCGAAGCGGCGGATACCGTGTATCTGCTCATGGAACAGGTCGCGGATGGCCGCCAGCGTGGCCTCCATCATCGCCCCGCGATCGTAATAGAAGCCGACGCCCACCAGCACCTCCGCGAGCCGAGCGTGCTCATCGACGTATAGCTTACGACCGTTGTGCGTCGCACCTTTGCCGCGTGCGGCGATAAACCAATCGTCGCGGACCGGGTTGTAGACCACACCGCACACCGGACGCCCGGCGCGGCAGTAGGCGATCGATACGGCAAACTGGGGGATGCGATGGGCGAAGTTGTTCGTGCCATCCAGCGGATCGACGACCCAGAGGTGCTCCGCGCTGGTGTCGGCCTGGTGGCTCTCCTCTCCCAAAACCGCATGACCGGGGAATCGGCGTCGAATCACATCGACAATCGCCTGCTCCGACTCGACATCGGCGTCGGAGACGAGGTTGTAGCTCTCCTTGCTGCGCATCACCACGCCGTCGCGGAAGTAGCGCGCGACGATTTCGCCGCCCGCGCGGGCGGCCTCCTGGGCGACTTCGAGCTCGCTATCGACCATCCCTGTATTCTACCGCCCGGATCGGTCAGCAGGTAGAATCGAGGCGCTGCCGAAACCGCAACGTCGCTGGACAAGAACCATGGCCAAAGACATTACTGAACCCGATCCGACCATCGTTCTCGACCTGATTGGGGCCTTCCGCCGCTCGAAGACGATGTTTGCCGCCGTCTCGCTGGGTGTATTCGATGCCCTGGCAGCCGGCCCACGGGGGCTAAGGGCCTTGGCAACGGAACTGAAAGCCGAATCCGATGCCTTGGAACGGCTGCTGGATGCCTGTGTCGGGTTGGAACTATTGCGGCGAAATGCGGACGACTACGAAAATACACCTGCCGCAGACGCATTCCTGACTAGGACTAGCCCGCACCGTTTGACCGGTTACATCAACTATTCGAATGACGTGATGTGGAAGATGTGGGCCAATTTGGAAGACGCCGTGCGCGAAGGGACGCACCGCTGGAAACAGACCTTCGGCTGGGATGGACCCATCTTTTCGCACTTCTTCCGCACTGACGAAGCGATGCGCGAGTTCTTGATGGGCATGCACGGCTTCGGGTTGATCAGTTCGCCGCACGTTGTTTCGGCATTCGAATTGGGCCGTTTCCATTCGTTCGTCGACCTGGGCGGTGCGACCGGCCACCTGGCCATCGCCGCCTGCCAACGTTATCCGAATATGCGGGCGGTCGTCTTCGACATGCCCGACGCGGTTCCACTGGCCCGACAGATCGTTGGGGCGTCGCCCGTCGCCGATCGAATTCGCGTTGTGGCGGGCGATTTTTTCGTCGATCCGCTCCCCGACGGTGACCTGTTTGCCCTGGGGCGCATTCTGCACGACTGGAGCGAAGAGAAGATCGCCACGTTGCTCGGCCGCATCCATGCAAGGCTGCCCGACGGGGGTGCGATCGTGATCGCCGAAAAGTTGCTTACCGACGACAAAGACGGCCCCCGATGGGCGCAAATGCAGAATCTGAACATGCTCGTATGCACCGAGGGCAAGGAGCGGACGCTCGCCGAGTACGAAGTCCTATTGAAGCAGGCTGGTTTTGTCGACGTCACCGGCCGTCGGACGCCCTCGCCGATCGATGCGATCCTGGCGTTCAAGCGGTCGACTTGACTCTCGTACGGCGGCGAATCAGAATCGGCGTGTCAGCTACTCCGCGATCCCGACGAGACCTCCATGCACTGCGCCTACATATGCTTTGCCCAGCGTTCAATCCGCGATCGGAAATCCGCAATTTGCATTGCTCTCTTTGTCATCTGCCTTGCGGAAACCACCACGCTGGCCGCCGATCAGCCCGTACCCAAGACTGTGGCACCGGGCGCCAAGCTGGTCGAGGTTTATGCGGCAAAGAGCTTCTTCGAGGGACCAACGTGGGACCCAGCCGGAAAGAAACTGTACTTTACCAGCTTCCCCGAAGGGACGACGCAGATCCTCAGGCTAGACGAGCCGGGCAAGGCGACCGTCTGGATGGATAAGACCGAAGGGGTCAATGGCACTTACCTCTCGAAGGATGGCAGGTTGCTGGGTGCGCAGGCCTTTGGTCACCGCGTGGTCAGTTATGGCTTCGGCCCCGAGGGCCCAACGGATGCCAAGGTCTTGCTTTTCGACAACACCCTCAACCAGCCCAACGATATTTGCCAGGCCCCTAACGGCGACATCTACTTCACCGATCCCGACTTCGACAAGCGCCTGAAGAGCGCCGTGTTTCGCCTCACACCCGATGGCAAGGCGACCAAGGTGATCACCGACATGGATGTGCCCAACGGACTTATTGCCTCGAACGACGGCAAGACTTTGTACGTTGGTGACAGCTTCCGTAAGCTCTGGCGAGCCTACCCCATCGCCGCCGACGGAAGCGCAGGAGCCGGACGCGAGTTCTTCAATCCCGAAACCGACAACCAGAGTGAACCTGACGGCATGTCGATCGACGCCGATGGCAACCTCTATTTTTCGGGGCGCGGGGGCCTATGGGTCGTCTCGCCCGAGGGGAAATCGCTAGGCTTGATTCCTATTCCCGAGTTCTGCTCAAACGTCACGTTTGGCGCCGCCGACGGCAAGACACTCTTTATGACCTGCGCCAACAAGGTCTACAGTTTGCAGATGACCGTGCGCGGCGGACAATTTGGGAAGTAGTCAAGGACGTTCGCATTTCTATCGAGATGAGAGCTCCGCGATAAACTTTGCGCATACCTGCGCTCCGTCAGTCGGCATCGTTTCCGCCGGCGCTTGCATGGCCATCAGCCGCTTCAGGTCCGCCGACCAATCACCGGCTGCGAAGTCGATGGCCGAGATCGACTGCAAACGCACGTAGCGAGCGGCCTCGCGGTCGAAGACCTCGTCCTCGCGGAAATGCCGCCGTGGAGGCGCCAAGATCGCCTTGCCGGCCGCTACGCATTCGGAAAGGATCCCATAACCTAGCTTCGAGACCACGATCTCGCAGACGCTCAGCACGTCAGCAAAACTCAGCTCGGGCCCAAGCGTCACGCCCCGGCAGTTTTCATGTTCGTCACCTGCGTCCGGTTCGAAGTGCAAAAAAAGCAAATCACGATTGGCGACGGCCGCCCTCGCGCGCGCTCGCAGAGGAATCCGGCCGCGCATTGCCAATAACACGCGAGGACGACGGTCGGCGGGGTCGATTCGCAGATGCGTCAATACATGGCCAGGGTCGCGGGAGGCACGCCGAGCGACGAGCGGCACGGGCACGACCTGGCGAAACATTTCAAGGCCCTCGCTGGGACTGAAGGGAAGCCGTAAGCACGTTCCTAGTTTCGCATAACCATCACGGATCCAAGCCAACAAGTATTGGCGTGAATCATTGGTGAAGAACGGTTCGTAGATCCAATCCCAGGTGAAATTGCCGATGGCCAGGCCCGGTACGCTGGCCGCTTCAGCCACGTCGCCAGCCAGCGCAGGAATATCCGCGACCACCAGCGAGGCCTTCTCGGAGCGGACGAGGGTCGCTTCGTCGGCGACCTGCGTATCACGGTCGCGGAAGTACCTTTCGATCTGTCGCATCGTCGCAGGCACATCGACGCCCAATGCGTCGGCTTCCTCGACGGCACCTGGATCGAGCGAGTTGGGCGTTGTTTGAACTGAGACAGTTGGAATCCCGGCAAACAGGTGCGACGGCGCGTTGGTGCGAACCACGATCCGCGTCTCCGGCGATCGCGTTGCCAGGGCACGCATGATCTCCGATGCGCGCGTGGCATGGCCGTATCCGTGGCCACTGACGTAGTAGAGAATCGTTCGTTTACGATTCATCATCGTTCCGGCGCAATCCGACGGGCGGCGCAAGCCGCCTGGTCGGTTTCTTCCAGATCAAGGCAGTCGTAGGTTAGGCTTTCTAGCCTGACGGGACAACGAGTCGCGCAGTCAGGCCGGAAAGCCTAACCTACATCAGCGTCGCCGCGTGCAGTATATCATGGTACGTTGAACGTGCCCTGGAAACAATTTCAATGTACCCTAAGGTTGCAAGCTTCAAGACGGTCGCCCAACTGCGCCATCGGCTTTTCGAGTTGGGACTGGAACTGCCGCTGGATGATGCGATTCTCACGGCCGAAGCCGGCTCGCCGCTGGCGGCGCCTTTGATGATCGGGGGTGTGACGGTCGGTAATCGCTGGTGCATCCATCCGATGGAGGGCTGGGACGCCGAGCGCGACGGTTCCCCCTCGGAGCACACGCTTCGTCGCTGGCGAAACTTCGGCGTCAGCGGTGCGAAGTTGATCTGGGGCGGAGAGGCGGCGGCCGTCGAAGAATCGGGTCGCGCGAACCCGCGACAGACATTGGCGACCAGGGCCAACCGCGGAGGATTGGCCAGCTTACTGGCCGAATTGCTCACGGCGCACCGCGCCGTTTTCGGTACGACCGATGATCTCCTGGTCGGCTTGCAACTGACGCACTCGGGACGATTTTGCCGGCCGAATTCGGAGCGGTCCCAGCCGCGCATCGCTTACCACCATCCGTTGCTCGACGCCAGGTTCAACATCGACCCGCACGACCATTCGATCGTCTGGACCGACGCGGAGCTGGAACGGCTGATTGATCGGTTTGTCGCCGCGGCGGGAGTTGCCCGCGACGCCGGCTTCCAATTCGTCGACGTCAAGGCTTGCCATGGTTACTTGTTGCACGAGTTTCTCAGTGCCCGTGTGCGGCCGGGCCGGTTCGGCGGCGAATTCGACGGCCGTACGCGGCTCTTACGCACGATCGTCGGCCGCATCCGCGAAAGCTTCTCTGACCTCTTGGTCGGGGTCAGGCTCAGTGTCTTCGACACCGTCCCCTACATTGCCAGCGGTGAAATCGGTCGACCGATGCCCCACGGGCACTTGTCGCCATACGTGTACGGCTTTGGAGTCGATCCGGAAAACCCGCTCGCACCGGAGCTGACTGAGGCCATCCGGCTTTTGAAGGTGCTCCGCGATTTGGGTGTTGCGGCGGTCAACCTATCGTGCGGCAGCCCCTACTATTCGCCACATATCCAGCGTCCGGCGGCGTTTCCACCCAGCGATGGCTATCCACCGCCGGAGGATCCGTTGGTGGGCGTGGCGCGCCAGATCGAGGCGGCCCGACAGTGTAAAATTGCCGTGCCCGGCTTGCCCTTTGTCGGTAGCGGCTTTAGCTACTTGCAAGACTTCGTGCCACAAGCGGCGCAGGCCGTGGTCAAGAGGGGCTGGGTCGACTTAGTAGGGTTAGGACGCATGGTGTTGGCTTATCCGCAGCTTCCGTCCGACACGCTCGCGGCCGGAGTGCTCGCGAGAAAGCGCGTCTGCCGAACGTTCAGCGATTGCACCACGGCGCCACGGCACGACATGGTCTCCGGCTGTTATCCGCTCGATCCATATTATAAGGCCTTGGCGGAGGCCGAACAATTGCGCCAAGTCAAGTCGCTCGAACCGCGCGAGAGAACGTGAAGGTTGCCCCCTGTCGCCCGCTTCCGAGGAAGCTTACAATCGCCCCTTTTAGCGAGCGGTGCGCGCGGCCATGCAGGAAGTCATTCTCAAGCCACGCAAAGCCCGGCCCTTCTTCGGCCGGCACCCCTGGGTGCTCGACTCGGCAATCGAAAGGGTTGAGGGCGATCCGGCCGACGGCGCGGTGGTTGACCTTCGCTCCGATCGCGGACAATGGATTGCCCGCGGAGTATACAACTCGCACAGCCGCATCCGCGTGCGGCTTTATACCTGGAGCGAGCCCGAGCCGCTGGATGATGACTTCTGGCGCCGCCGACTCGAAGCGTCCGTGCGTTGGCGACAGACGCTATTCGACGACGTTCCAGAGGGTGCCATGCGGCTGGTCAACAGCGAAGCGGACGGCTTGAGCGGCCTGGTCGTCGATCGTTATGCCGGTTACCTGGTGCTGCAGGTGAACGCGCTGGCAATGGCAACACGGCTGGAGTGCATTGTACCGATGCTGGCCGAACTTGCGCCGCCGCGTGGGATCGTCGTCCGCGCCGAACGCGAAATGATCAAACTCGAGAAAATGGTGATCAGCGAGGGGCATTGCTGGGGTAAAGCGCCCGAGGGCCCGGTGTTCATCAGCGAGCACGGTCTGCGGTACGGAGTCGAACTGGGCGAAGGTCAAAAGACGGGCTTCTTTCTCGACCAGCGCGAAAACCGCCGCGTGGCGGCCGCCTATCTACGCGGACAGCGAGTGCTCGACATGTTCTGCTATAGTGGCGGATTCGGTATCTGCGCCTCCGCGTTGGGTGGAGCCGCCGACGTGTTGGGTTTCGACTCAAGCGCCAAGGCCGTGGCGTTGGCGCGAGCCAATGCCGCGCTGAATGAATTGACGAATGCCAGGTTTGAGGAGGGCGATGCCTTCAAGACGCTTGACTCGTTGGCCGCTTCGGGAGAGCGGTTTGGTGCCATCGTACTCGACCCTCCCAAGTTTGCCCGCCATCGCCAGGCGCTGGGCGAAGCCTTGCGCGCGTACCATCACCTGAACAAGCAGGCCGTCGGATTGTTGGAACCCGGCGGCATTCTGGTGACGTGCAGTTGCTCGGGGTACGTCACGCGAGAAGACTTCCTGCACATGCTGGCCGAAGTTGCCGAGCGGACCGGGCGGAACGTTCAGGTTCTCGAACAGCGGGGCGCCTCCGCCGACCACCCCGTGGCGGCGACCTGCCTGGAGAATGAATACCTCAAGTGCTGCATCTGCCGGGTTGATTGACCTTGCCAACCACCTTGGCCTTTGAGTAACGCGTTCGTCGTCGACTCTTTCGGTTATGCGAAGTGGCTTATCGTAACGGCAACCACGATGGCAACTCGTCGAGGTATTCAGGGCAGACACCCTTGAGCCAAACGTATTCCCGGTCGATCATCGTCGGAACGACCAGCCTCGAGACGACCACGGCGCAAATCAAGGCTGCCAAAAACAAGACCGCTGCTGGCACGATCAACAGCGGCATGGGTTCGCGCGGAATCAAGGCAGCGACGAAGAGCACAACACTCAACAAAAAGACCAGCCAGCCCGCCGCGATGCCGCGGCGGCGCTTGCTCAGGTGCTGCTCGCAAATCGCCACGTCGATCTTCGCGGTTTGCCGGACACATAGGGCGACGATCACGTAAATCAATACACTGACCAGGATCAAGATGTAAATCCAGGGGGTGTGCCACGACAAGCTTCGCCGCAGTCGCCGGCCGTTGGCGGGCATGTTGCACTTGACACAACGATCGGGCAACACGGCAAGCTTACGCATGACAAGCCGCTTTTCGTCGCGCCAGACGCCGCCGCCTTCGGCAAGTTGCGCTTCGATGATGTGGTCGCTTTGTGGCGAGGCGTAAGGATTGATTTCAGACATGATGTTTGGCCGCTACTTAGCTTGCTCCTGCTCCTTTTCTTGCAGCTTCCTCTCACGGTAATCGGCCAGCACCCCTTCAGGGTCGTCATCGAACATGTCGCGGCAGCCAGTACAGCAGACGTAGTAGGTCTTGCCTTGGTACGTGACTTTGATCGTCCCCAATCCACCGGTCACGACGCACTCGGGCTGGCCGTTCCCCTTGGCAAACGAGCTGCCGACTCGGGTATAGCCGACCTCGGCGATGCGCGTATAGCGGTCGCCGCCGGCGACGCGGCGCTCATAGAGCACCAGCAGGCGATCACCCTCGGCCACCGTGCGGATTGAAATTCGCGAGACCGCATCGGCCTTATCGGATGAATTTGTGCTCGATTCGACCGTTGCAACACTGCCCGGCGGGATGTCGGTGGCGGCCGAAAGGACCAATTGGCCATCATCGGCCACGCGGCCGATGAAGCGATCGAGAGTCTCGCCATCGGTGCGGGTGGCGTCTAGCTCAAAGTCGCCAGGTTCTTTGCCAGGTGTGATACGTCCGGAAGTATAGTATTTTCCCTTAGGGGTCTCGAAGACGAGTGAGGCCCGACCGTCGGCGAATTTCCAGGCCCAGTCGGCCTGTTCGGTCCATGCGCCCTGGGTCGAACCGCGGCGCAATTGGCCGACCCCTTTCCACCCCCCAATGTAGGCTTGAAGTCGCGTGAGCTCCGCCTTATCGGCGCGTACATGGTCTGGCTCAGCGGATCGCGGCTGATCGTCCGCCACTGCGAACATAAGGCACACCAGACAGCATGTCGCTCTGATTGATTCCGCAGTCATTACCAGGCCTCCCGTGAGGTTACTTAGAAACGAGACAGTCAGTATACACGGTGCTGGCAACGGAAAAAGCACACCAAACGGCTGTGAGGCCACGTAAAACTGGGTGAAATGGGGCAAATACGAAAATGCCCTTTGGGGCCAGGATTGGAAGTGTGCGATTTCGCGCGCGCGATCTCATGGCGCATCCGTTATCGTTAATGAATCCGTCGGTTTCGCCGATACAAAGCCAATGGATCGGGGTTAAAGTGCGCAGATTCGGCACGATTCGTCTCTTTTTGGGAATCTCTTCGGGCGCTCAAACGCGAGGTAATGGTGACGTTCAGACAACGCGCCCAACAGCTCTCACGAAAGGTTGAGTCGATGTT
>Ga0265325_10000160_pt1 | contig 47271 bp, 45 predicted proteins | sample 41420metaG_FD_202090 | JGI IMG/M metagenome (GOLD analysis project Ga0265325, IMG submission 202090) | Rhizosphere microbial communities from Carex aquatilis grown in University of Washington, Seatle, WA, United States - 4-14-20 metaG | ecosystem: Host-associated > Plants > Roots > Rhizosphere...
GTGGCCGAACATCATCCCGATCTGGCCTTCCTCGATATCCGCATGCCTGGCAAGACCGGCCTCGAGGCGGCCAGGGAGATCGGCAGCCAATGCCACGTCGTCTTCGTCACCGCCTACGACGCCCATGCCGTCGAAGCCTTTGAGCACGGCGCCATCGACTATGTCCTGAAGCCCGCCGATCCGCAGCGGCTGGCGCTCACCGTGCGCCGGCTGCAACAACGCCTGACCGAACGCAGCCAACCCGATCTGCAAGCCGTGCTCGGACGTCTGGAATCTCTGGCCGGCAATCTGGGCAACGCCCGTCCGTCCAACTATCTGCAGTGGATACAGACCGGCCTTGGCCAGCAACTCAAAGTGCTGCCGGTTACCGAAGTGGTGTTCCTGCAGGCCCAGGACAAGTACACCGCCGTGGCGACGGCGAGCGAACTGGCGTTGGTGCGCAAGCCAATCCGCGAATTCATCGACGAACTCGATCCTGGTCAGTTCTGGCAGATCCACCGCGGCACGCTGATCGCCGTGCGCGCCATCGCCGCCGTGCATCGCGACGGCGAGCGCCTCACCGTGCAGTTGCGCACGCGGCCCGAAAGGTTGGAAGTCAGCCGCAGTTTCGCCGCCCGTTTCCGCCAGATGTAGCCGGAATAGCGCCGCCACGCTACCATGGCGGTTCTGTCATTTGGAGAGCCGCGATGAAGAAGACATCCGCCCTGTTGTTCTCAATCGTGTTGCCGGCACTGGCCCATGCCGGCGGTTTCATGGCCGCCAGCCCCGACCTGGAAGCAAAGAAAGGCATTCCGGAGAAGTTCGTCTTCAACAGCTTCGGTTGCGAGGGCGAGAACGTCTCGCCGGCCGTCATCTGGCGCGACGCGCCGGCCGACGCCAAGAGCTTCGCGCTGACCGTCTATGATCCCGACGCACCGACCGGCAGCGGCTGGTGGCACTGGCTGGTGATCAACATTCCCGCCGACATGCACGGTCTGCAGCAAGGCGCCGGCGACCCGGCGGCACGCAAGATGCCCAAGGGCGTGCTGCAGACACGCACCGATTTCGGCAAACCCGGCTGGGGCGGCCCCTGCCCGCCCAAGGGCGATCGGCCGCATCGCTACATCTTCACCGTCCATGCCCTGAAGGTCGACAAGCTCGACGTGCCCGAAGACGCCAGCGGCGCACTGGTCGGTTACATGATCCACGCCAACCAGATCGGCAAGGCCAGCTTCACCGCCCACTATGGCCGCAAGTAGATGCAATGCCGACCAGGCTGCGGCGCCTGCTGTATCGCGCCCTCGATCAGCAGCCTGGCCAAACCGGCAGGTGTCCCCTGCCGGCACCTGACGGCCGATTTCAGTTGCGCTATCTTTGTCAGCCCGGACCGGCCGGCCTGTTGTTCGGGGCTGCAACCCTCAGTTGAAATGTGCGGCAGCGGCCGCGACCAGGCCCTGGCCTGGCTGGCAGCGCTCGAAATCGCTACGCAAAGCGGCTGAGGTCGATACCCCAGCGATCGGCGGTTTCATGGCCGGAGATCTTGTCGCCACCACCGTGGCCGGTCGGCCTGGCCAGATCGACCATCTTGGGTTCGAGATATTGTTGGCGCCGGCTGTCGTAGATGACCTTCACGGTCGGCTGCAGCAGGTTGCCTTCACCCTGCTCGAGCACGATCGCCAAACGGCCCGATTCGAGCATCACCAGCGTGCCGACTGGATAGATGCCGATGGTGCGCAGGAACTGCTGGACCAGCGCGGGATCGAAGTGGAACTTGCTCCACTCGAAGATCTTGCGCAGCGCCTCGTGCGGCGGCAGCCCCTTGTGATAGACACGGTCTGAGGTGATGGCGTCGTAGACGTCGCAGATCGCCGCCATTTTGCCCATCTGCGAAATCGCCTCGCCCTTGAGCCCTTCGGGATAGCCGGAGCCGTCGTGGCGCTCGTGGTGCTGGTAGGCCACCTGGATGGAAATCTCGCTGATGCCGTCGGTCTGGTCGAGGATCTGTTTGCTCTCGGTGACGTGGCATTTCATCACCTTGAACTCCTCGTCGGTGAGGCGCCCTGCCTTGTTGAGGATCGTGTCCGGCACCTTGACCTTGCCGATATCGTGCAGCAGTCCGCCGATGCCGGCCAGATGCAGGGTCGCGGCATCCATGGCCAACGCCCGACAGAACGACACTTGCAGGGCGCAGACGGAAACCGAATGCAGGAAGGTGTAGTCATCCTTGTTCTTGACGCGGCATAGTGACAGCAGGGCACCACCGTTGCGCAGAATCGATTCGGTCATCTGCTCGACCACCGGCTCGACCTTTTCCAGCTTGACCTGCTCACCCAGCCGGACATCCTGCATGATGTTGTGAATGATCTTGTGGGCCTCGGCGTGGATCTTCTTCGCCCGGCCCATCTCTTCGGTGGCGCTCGCCCGCCGCGGCGCTACTGTTTTCGTCGCCGCCTCGAGCATCTGTTCCTCCAGCTGCAGTTCAACCTCTTGCTGAGTCGGCGCATCCGCGACATCGAGCCCCTTGGCCGGATCGATATAGACCTCATGGATACCCGAGTCAATGATCTTGGCGACCATCGCCTCGTCCTTGATCTTGAGGCTGCTGCGCAGGAAGGGGTGGGCCATCCAGTCGGAGCCCAGGTCGGCGACGTACATGCCGGGCCGCAGTTGTCGGACGTCGATCTTCTTCGTCATGGTAAACTCGCCCGCCTTTCCCGACCGCACCCGCCATGGACGTCACGCCCCTGCTGCAAGCCCTGATACTCGGCCTCGTCGAGGGGCTGACGGAATTCCTGCCGGTATCCTCCACCGGCCATTTGATACTCGCCGGCGATCTGCTGCATTTTAATGACGAAAAGGGCAAGCTGTTCGAAATCGTCATCCAGTTCGCTGCCATCCTGGCCGTAATGTGGGAATACCGGGTACGTCTGGCACACGTGCTCGCCGGCCTGCCCGGCGATCCGACTGCCCGCCGCTTCGTCATCAACCTGGCCATCGCCTTCCTGCCCGCCGCCGTGCTCGGCTTGCTGTTCCATCACGCCATCAAGTCGGCGCTGTTCACGCCCGTGGTCGTTGCCACCACCTTCATCCTCGGCGGCTTCGTCATCCTCTGGGCTGAGCGCCGCCAGCACCAGATTCGTGTGGACACGGTCGACACCATGACGGCACTCGACGCGCTCAAAGTGGGTGTTGCCCAGTCCTTCGCCCTGATTCCCGGCACCTCGCGCTCGGGAGCGACGATCATCGGCGGTCTGTTGTTCGGCCTTTCGCGCCAGGCAGCAACGGAATTCTCGTTCTTCCTGGCCATACCGACCATCACTGCGGCGACAATCTACGATCTCTACAAGGAACGCGCCCTGCTCTCGGCCGACGACCTCGGCATGTGGGCAGTGGGATTCGTCGCCGCCTTCGTCTCGGCGTTCTTCTGCGTTCGCTGGCTGCTGCGTTACATCTCGACACACGACTTCGTGCCCTTTGCCTGGTATCGCATCGCCTTTGGCATCGTCGTCATCGCCACCTGGCAGTCAGGCTTGGTAACCTGGTCGAACCCGTAGGCGGCTGCGGGCTATAATCCGCTCCCGCCCTTCTGCACTACCAATCCCATGCATGTCCTGTTCGAGGAGGACGGTGCCTTCAAAGCCGGCACCGTGCTCGCCGACAACACGTCGTCGCTGCAAATCGAGTTGGCGACCGGTCGTCGCGTCAAGGTCAAGGCAGCCAACGTGCTGCTACGTTTCGACTCGCCGGGCGCCAGCGAACTGATCGAATGCGCCGAGCGCGAGAGCCAGGGCGTCGACGTCGACTTCCTCTGGCAGGCCAGCCCTGACGGCGAGTTCGGCTTCGAGGAGCTGGCGGCCGACTACAGCGGCCACAAGCCGTCGGCGCTGGAATCGGCGACCCTGCTGCTCGGGCTCCATGCGGCGCCGATCTATTTTCACCGCAAGGGCAAGGGGCGCTTCCGCAAGGCGCCGCCGGACATTCTTCAAGCGGCGCTGGCCGGCCAGGAGAAACGCCGCCAGCAGGCGCTGGCGATCGAACGCATGGCGACTGAATTGCAAGCCGGCTCGCTGCCGCCGGAGTTCCCCGCCGTGCTGCCGCAGTTGATCTATCGCCCGGACCGTAATCGCCCGGAAACCAAGGCGCTGGAAGCGGCTTGCGGCGAGAGCGGCAAATCGGCCATCGAATTGCTGCGCGCCTGCGGTGCCGTTGCCGACAGCCACGAGTACCACTTCGGCCGTTTCCTCTTCGAATACTTTCCTCGCGGCACGGACTTCCCGGCCTGTGCGCCGCCGGACGAGGTCGGCCTGCTGCCGCTGGCCGACGTGGCCGCGTTTTCCATCGACGACGCCCAAACCACCGAAATCGACGACGCCTTTTCCGTCACCGTCAATGCCGACGGTTCGATGCGCGTCGGCATCCATATAGCGGCTCCAGGCCTTGGCATCGCCCCAGAATCGGAATTGGGCGCTCTCGCCCGCCAGCGACTGTCCACCGTCTATATGCCAGGGCGCAAGATCACCATGCTGCCGGATACGGTAGTCGAGGGCTGCACGCTCGCTGCGGGCCGCAGCGTACCGGCCGTCTCCCTCTACCTCGATGTGACGCCGGACTTGATCGTCAGTGGCCGCGAGAGCCGCATCGAGCGCGTTCCGGTGGTGGCGAACCTGCGCCACCACGACGTCGAGCCGCTGTTCAATGAGCGCACCCTCGAATCCGGCCTGGCCGACTTTCCTTTCCGCGATGAACTGCACCGGCTGTGGCAGTTGGCGGTGGTGCTCGAAGCCGGGCGTGGCAAGCAGCAGTCCGGCCAGCAACGCAAGGAATACGGCTTTGTCGTCGATTGGTCGGCAACCAGCGAAGACGGGCCTGGACGGATCGATATCGTCGAGCGGCCGCGCGGCTCGCCGCTCGATACGCTGGTTGCGGAACTGATGATCGTCGCCAACGCCACCTGGGGAGCACTGCTGCGCGATGCGGGGGTCGCCGCGCTCTACCGCGCGCAAACCGTCGGCAAGGTGCGCATGACCACGGCTGCCGCTGCCCACGAAGGGCTCGGTGTCGATTGCTACGCCTGGTCGTCGTCGCCGCTGCGTCGCTATGTCGATCTCGTCAATCAGTGGCAGTTGATCGCCTGCCTGCGCGGAGAGACACCGCCCTTCGGTGCCCGCTCGGCAGAACTGTTGGCGGCAATGCGCGATTTCGAAGTCACCTACGCGGCCTATGCCGACTTCCAGCGCGGCATGGAGAACTACTGGTGCCTGCGCTGGCTGCGCCAGCAGGCGGTCGAGCGCCTGCCGGCGCGGGTGCTGCGCGAAAGCCTGGTGCGCCTGGAAGATCTGCCGCTGGTGCTGAAAGTACCGTCGCTGCCGGCACTCGACCGCGGCACCCGGGTCCGTCTGGGCATCGAGCGAATCGACCTGCTAGGCGCAGAATGCAGCGCCCGATACCTCGAATTGCTGCCTCTAGAGGACGCTAACGGCGCTTTAGGGGAAGATAACGACGGCGAGTAAAATCTGCCTTCATGCTCGCTTTGGCCAAGTCCCTGCCGTTTGCCGCGCTCAATGCCGCCGAGCGCAATTTCCGCATCGCCCTGATCGCGTCGTTGGCCATCCACGCGGTCGTACTGTCCATCCATTTCAAGCTGCCGGAGGCGGCCGGCAGAGTGGCCGAACGGGCGCTGGACGTTATCCTGGTCAACAGCAAGGGGCCGCACAAGCCCACCGAGCATGTCCAGGCCAAGGCGCAGGCCAACCTCGACGGTGGCGGCAACACCGATGAAGACCGCCGCGCCACGACACCGCTGCCGGCGTCGTTGCAAATGCAGGAGGGCGACAATCTCAAGCAGGCGCAGCAACGGGTGCAACAGCTCGAACAGCAGCAGCAGGAGTTGCTGGCCAGCATGCGCGCCCAGCGGACGGTCAGCCAGGCCGCGGCACGCAAGAATTCCGAGGCACTGCCGGCAGCCACGGCCGGCAACGACCTGAGCAATGCCGCCGTCGCCATCGCTCGCCTGGAAGCGGAAATCGCCCGCAACCTCGACGCCTACAACCGCCGCCCGCGCCGCAAGTTCATCGGCGCCCGGGTCGAGGAATACATATTTGCCCAGTACGTCGAGGACTGGCGCCAGAAAGTCGAGCGCCTGGGCAATCTGAACTACCCCGAAGCTGCCAAAGGCCGCTACTACGGCGATGTCGTGCTTACCGTGGTCATCCGCGCTGACGGCAGCGTTGTCCAGGTGGACGTCGATCGCTCCTCGGGCAACAAGATCCTCGATGCCGCAGCACGCCGCATCATCGAGATCGGCGCGCCCTACGCGCCCTTTCCGCCAGCCATTCGCGCCGAAGCGACGGAACTGCAGATCAGCCGGACCTTGTCGTTCTTGCGTGGCAACCAGCTGCAGAGTGCCGCCGGAGGATCATAGGCGATGGCCGACCACTATGCGGTGATCGGCAACCCGGTCGGCCACTCGCAGTCGCCGCGCATCCATGCCCTGTTCGCCGCGCAGTGCCGGCAAGACATGGACTATTCGGCGCTGCTGGCGCCGCTGGAGAGCTTTGTCACCACGGCAAGGCAGTTCGCCGCGGCCGGCGGGCTCGGCGTCAACGTGACGGTACCGTTCAAGGAGCAGGCGTATCGCCTCGCCGATACGCTGACGCCGCGGGCCAAGGCCGCGCGGGCGGTCAACACCTTGTCTTTCCAGCCAGGACGGATCGCCGGCGACAACACCGACGGTGCCGGTCTGGTCCGCGACTTGACGGTCAATCATCGCTGCACAATCCGCGACAAGCGTGTCCTGCTGCTGGGTGCCGGCGGCGGCGCGCGTGGTGTAGTGCTGCCGCTGTTGGCCGAACAGCCGGCGCTGCTGGCGATCGCCAATCGCGACAGCGATAAGGCGGCTCGGCTCGCCGAGGATTTTCCTGGCACGCGCGCCAGTGGTTTCGCCGACCTCGCCGGGCAGAGTTTCGATCTGGTAATCAATGCCACCTCGGCCGGTCTGTCCGGCGCCGAATTGCCCTTGCCGCCAGGCATTTTTGCTGCCGGCGGCCTGGCCTACGAGATGCTGTATGGCCGCGAGACGCCGTTCATGGCGCGGGCTCGTGACGCCGGCGCCGAAGTGGCAGACGGCCTGGGCATGCTCGTCGAACAGGCGGCTGAAGCCTTTTGGGTCTGGCGCGGCATGCGGCCGGATACGGCGCCGATCCTTGCCGCCCTCGAGAACGCATGACACGCGTCCACCGGCTATTCCGCCGTCTGGTCGTCGGCTTGGCGTTGCTGTTGCTGATCTGGCAGGGCTGGTATTTCGGCTGGGTGGTCTGGTGGAAGTACGTCGATCCGGGGCAAACGGCCTTCATGCGCCACCGCCTGGCCGAACTGCGCTTGAAGAAGCCGGCGGCAACTCTGCGGCATCAATGGGTCGCCTACGACCACATCGCGCAGCCGCTGAAACAGGCCGTGGTCGCTGCCGAGGACGACAAGTTCGTCGACCACGAAGGTTTTGACTGGGAAGGCATGCAGAAGGCGTTGGAGAAGAACCAGCAGAAGGGCAAGGTAGTCGCCGGCGGCTCAACCATTTCGCAGCAACTGGCGAAGAACCTCTTTCTCTCATCGGCCAAGACGCCATGGCGCAAAGCGCAGGAGGCTGTCATCACGGTCTGGCTGGAACTCCTCTGGGACAAGCGGCGCATCCTCGAGGTCTACCTGAATTCGGTCGAGTGGGGGGAAGGCGTGTTCGGTGCCGACGCCGCAGCACACCGCTATTTCAGCACCGATGCCGGCCACCTTGCAGCGGAGCAGGCGGCGCGCCTGGCCGTCATGCTGCCGGCGCCTCGCCGCTACGAGAGGAATCCGTACTCGGCCTACGTCAACATGCGCACCCAGTTGATCATGACCCGGATGCAGGGTTCGGCAGTGCCCTGAACCGCCGCCTTGATCCGTGCATGCCGTTCCTCAAGATGACTGCCAACGCGTAGAATGCGGCCTCTTGCCGGGGCAAGCCCTATGACCGAGACTCAAATCCGCCGAGCTGTCGAACCGGCGCACCTGGCAGAGGTGCATCGGCTGCTGTCGCGCCACCGGCTGGTCGAGGATCTGCTGCACCGCCAGGAAATGCCGCGCCACGATCTGGTTGAAGATCTCGTACACAAGCAAAACCTGGTCGAACTGCACCGCTTCCTCACTCGCCTGGCCACGGCCGAGGTCGCCGCGATCGTCGAATCGCTACCCGAGCACGAACGCCTGCTGGTTTGGAACGAGATTGACGAAGACATCGGCGACAGCGTGCTGGCGCTGGTTGCCGACGATATCCGCCTGGTGCTGGTCAGCTCGCGCTACTTCAAGGGACGCAAGAACATGTTGAACGCCTTCGAGCTGCATAACGGCCGCCTGCGCCAGGTTCAGGTGGACGGTCCGGACGAGCTGGCCAGCTTGAAGCCAATCTGGGTCGATCTGGTGGCGCCCAGCGACGAAGTGCGGGCCTGGGTCGGCGAGCACTTCGCGCTCGAGCTGCCCGACCCCAAGGACCTGACCGATCTCGAGGCCAGCGCCCGCTTCTATGTCGAGGATAACGGCGAGGTACACCTGCATTCGGACTTTCTGCTCGACCTGGAGGAGGAGTCGCGCAACGTGCCGGTCGCCTTCATTCTCCACCAGGACATCCTGTTCTCGGTACGCACCGAGGAACTGCCGGTGTTCCGCCTGCAACGAATGCGGGCGCGTACGCAGCCCGGCTATGTCTCGGACGGCAAGGATGTTCTGCTCGACCTCTATTCAGCCGACGGCGAGTACTCGGCCGATGCCCTCGAGGACGTCTATGCCTCTCTGGAAGCAGTCAGCAAGCAAGTGCTGAAACAGGAACTCACCGATAAGGAAGCCGCGGGCATCCTGTCCGCCATCGCCCGCCAGGAGGACTTGAACGGCCGCATTCGGCGCAACGTCCTCGACACGCGCCGCGCCGTGTCGTTTCTGCTCCGCGGCAAGTTCCTCAACAACGATCAGCAAGAGGACGCACGGCAGATCATGCGCGACATCGAATCGCTCGACGGCCACACGTCATTCCTGTTCGGCAAGATCAACTTTCTGATGGACGCCACCGTCGGCTTCATCAACATCAACCAGAACAAGATCGTCAAGATATTCTCCGTCGCCTCTGTGGCGCTGCTGCCACCAACCTTGATCGCCAGCATCTACGGCATGAACTTCAAGGGCTGGTTTCCCGAATTGGAGTGGCAGTACGGCTATCCCTTCTCGCTGTTCTTGATGGCAATCTCGGTGGCGGTGCCCTTCTGGGCATTCCGCCGCAAGGGCTGGTTGAAGTGAATCGCGGCTTTTCATTGCGTTTTTGCTAAACTCCGGCAACGGGACAGAATTCGGCACTACGTTCACGGCAGATTTCAGGGGATCGGATAATGACTTGCATATCACGTATTCGGCAACTGGCATGGTTGGCGCCGGTGCTGCTCGCCTCTGTCGCATCTTCGACATGGGCACAATCGACCGACCGCCTGAAGGCCATTCTCGCCGACCCGTCCGCCCGCAGCGCTGCCGTCGATGCGGGGCGCAAGACCTCAAGTTTCTGCGCCAACTGCCATGGCTTGGATGGCAACAGCAAGCTTTCGGAGGTACCGAATCTTGCCGGGCAAAATCCGGTTTACCTCATGAATCAGGTGCACAAGTTCTATACCGGCGAACGCAAGGACCAGTGGATGGAACCAGTCATCAAGCTGCTCAGCGAAAGCGAGCGGCTCAACATCGTCGCCTTCTTCGTCGCGCAGAATGTCACACCCGCCAGTTCGGCGCCGCCGAATGCTCAGGGTTACGAGCTCTATCACCGCGTCTGCGCCCGCTGTCACGGCGATCAGGCACGTGGCGGCGAGCGGTTTCCGCGCCTTGCCGGTCAGCAGAACACTTACATCATCCGCTCGTTGACCCGCTATCGCGATCGCACCGGTAATCGTATGGAGCCTGAGATGCTGGCGATGACCGCAGCCCTGAAGGACTCGGACATCAAGGCCGTCGCGGACTACCTGTCCAGCCTGCACTAGGAGTTCGCGCCTGGCCTCAGGCCTCAGGCCTTCGCGCCTTTCGCCAATTCGGCAAACACGGCTTCGGCCGCCGCCGCCGTAGCGGCAATGTCGGCATCACTATGGGCCGCCGAGACAAACCCCGCCTCGAACGCCGATGGGGCCAGATAGACACCCTTGTCCAGCATGGCGTGGAAGAAGCGGTTGAAGGTCTCCTTGTCGCAGGCCATTACTTCAGCGTAGGTGCGCGGCGGTTCGGCGGCAAAATAGAGGCCGAACATGCCACCGACCGCTTGGGCGGAAAAAGTCATCCCCTGGCGCCGCGCGGCCGCTGACAGGGACTCGACCAGCAAGAGGGTCCGCGCCGTCAGGGTTTCGTAGAAGCCGGGCAACTGCACCTTCTTCAGCGTCGCCAGACCGGCGGCCACCGACAGCGGGTTGCCTGACAGCGTACCGGCCTGATAGACCGGGCCGAGCGGTGCAACCTTGCTCATGATCTCGCGCCGACCGCCAAAGGCGCCCAGGGGCATGCCGCCGCCGATGACCTTGCCGAAGGTCGACAGGTCCGGCTTGATGCCGAACAGCCCTTGCGCGCTGGTGAGGGCGACGCGAAACCCGGTCATCACCTCGTCGAAGATCAGTACGCTGCCATTCTGGTCGCAAAGTTTGCGCATGGCGGCGAGGAAATCGGCGCGTGGCGCCACCAGGTTCATGTTGCCGGCAACCGGCTCGACGATGACACAGGCGATGTCCCGGCCGCGTTCCTCGAAGACGCGCACCAAATCATCCGGCTCGTTGTAGTTCAGGACCAGGGTGTCGCGGGCCAGATCCGCCGGCACGCCCGCCGACGACGGATTGCCGAAGGTCAGGGCGCCGGAGCCGGCCTTGACCAGCAGGCTGTCGGCATGGCCATGGTAGCAGCCCTCGAACTTGACGATCACGTCCCGGCCGGTGAACCCGCGCGCCAGGCGAATCGCACTCATGGTCGCCTCGGTGCCGGAAGACACCAAACGGACCATCTCCATGGTCGGCACCAGTGCCACCAGCAATTCGGCCAATTGCACCTCGGCTTCGGTTGGGGCACCGAACGACAGGCCTCGCGCTGCCGCCTGTTGGACAGCAGCCACGACATCCGGATCGGCATGGCCAAGAATCAGCGGTCCCCAGGAGCCGACATAGTCGAGATAGCGCTTGCCATCGACATCCCAAACCGAAGCGCCTTCGCCGCGAACGAAGAACCTAGGCGTCCCACCGACCGACCGGAAAGCGCGCACTGGCGAATTGACGCCACCCGGGATCGATTTCTGGGCACGGAGGAAAAGCTCTTCGTTTCGACTCATCGCAATCAGGTTCCTGGAAAGAGTTTCTGGAAATCGGCGGCGCGCGTGCGGATGTCCATGGCGTTGAACAAGTCACTGACCACGGCCAGCATGTCGGCACCGGCGGCCACTACCGAAGCGGCGTTATGGATGGTGATACCGCCGACTGCTGCCACCGGAATATCGAAGCGGCGCGCCTGCGCCAATAGTTCCAGCGGCGCCCTGGCGGCGTCCGGTTTGGTCTTCGAACCGAATACGCTGCCGATGCCAACGTAGTCGGCGCCCGCCTTTGCCGCCGCCTCGACGCGACTGAGTTCGCCGTAGCACGACACGCCGAGCAGCCGTTTCGGGCCCAGCGCGTCGCGGGCAGTCACCAGATCGCCCCCAGGCACGTCGTCGCGACCGATGTGGGCGCCGTCGGCACCGATTTCAATGGCCAGCCAGACGTCGTCATTGACCACCAGCTTGGCGCCATAGGCACGGCAGACGCGCAGCAACTCGGCTGCCTGCGCCCGCCGTAACGGCGCCGGCGCCTGCTTGTTGCGATACTGAACCAGGCGCACGCCGCCTTCGAGGGCCGCTTCCACCAGGGCCGAAAGCCTCGGCAACAGTCGATCGTCGGGCGTGACGGCATAGAGGCCACGCAGGTCAATGGTCATCTTCGTTCTCAATCCGCGCCCAGAAAAATCGGTCCGGGAGGTGCTGCCCCATGCCCGGTCGGAAAGCCGCTGCCAAGGTCTGCCAGACATATTCCTGTGCCTCGGCAACCGCCTCTTCAATAGTCGTGCCGTGCGCCAGACTGGCGGCGATCGCCGATGCCAGGGTACAACCGGAACCGTGATAGCTGCCCGGCAACCGTTGCCATTTGTCTTCGCGCATCTTGCCGCAGCGGCCATAAAGCGTGTTCACGACTTGTTCGGTATTCTCATGAGTGCCGGTGATCAGGACGTGCTCGGCGCCCGCATTGATCAGCCGTCGGGCGCACTCCGGCAGCAGCGGCGTCGTCCCCTCGCCATCGTCTTCGGCGACCAGTCGCCTGGCCTCCAGACTGTTGGGCGTCACCAAGGTAGTAAGTGGCAACAGCAAGCCGATCATGGCGTCAACCATCTCTTCGTCGGCAAACTGATCGCCGCGCCCTGAGGCAAGCACCGGATCCAGCACCAGCGGCACATCAGGATAGTCGGCAACGACTTCCGCAATGGCGGCGATGGCGTCGACACTGCCAAGCATGCCGATCTTGAAGGCCGCCACCGGCATATCCTCCAGGAGCGCTCGCGCCTGGTCTGCCACCCAGTCGCCATCGATGGCCAGAAAATCTTCAACCCCCGTAGTGTCCTGAACCGTAATCGCGGTCACCACGGACAGGGCATGGCAGCCGAGGGCCGCCAGCGTCAGCAAATCGGCTTGCAGACCGGCTCCGCCCGTGGGATCGGAGGCGGCAAAAGTCAACACCAGAGGCGGATGGGGTTCGTTGGATGGCAACATCGGGTGGCTGGGCAGGCCTCGCGACAGGGAGCGGAAAGCATTCTAACAGGCCCTCGCACCGGTTCAGGGGCGCGTTCGCCACGGGGACATGGTGTCGCCAGAATGCCAAAACATCTCGATCTGGCCTGAGGGCTATGCTGCAAAGCATTGCCTGAGCAGCGCTTTGCCTATAGTATCGGCGAACGCAGGGCAATAGAATACGAATGGCCCGTAAGGAGGAAATGCGCGTGGCGGACATTGCCAATTCGAACGGCATCAAGGTGATGGTGATCGATGACTCGAATACCATCCGCAAAAGCGCGGAGATATTCCTGGTCCAGGCCGGCTACCAGGTCATCCTGGCCGAGGATGGCTTCGATGCACTGACCAAGATTGCCGATTATCTGCCGGATGTCATTTTTTGCGACATCCTCATGCCCCGTCTGGACGGCTACCAAACCTGCGCCTTGATCAAAAAGAACCAGCGCTTGGCCAACACACCCGTGATCATGCTCTCGTCCAAAGACGGCCTGTTCGATCGCGCTCGCGGCCGCATGGTCGGTTCCGACGAATATTTGACCAAGCCATTCACCAAGGACAGCCTGTTGAAGACCGTTGCCGCCCATACAGCGGCACCGGACAGAACGTAAGGAAACAGTAATGCCCATCAAGAAAGTTCTCATCGTTGACGATTCGCCGACCGATCGCCACATGCTGAGCGAGATTCTGGTTCGTGCCGGCTATTTCCCCATCATCGCCGAGAGCGGTGAAGAGGCGATCGTCGTGGCCAAGAAGGAATTGCCCGACCTGATCCTCATGGACGTGGTCATGCCGGGGATGAACGGCTACCAGGCGACCCGCACGATCACCCGCGAAGAGGCAACGCGCCATATTCCGGTCATCATGTGTACCAGCAAGGGCCTGGAAACCGACAAGATCTGGGGCATGCGCCAGGGCGCCCAGGACTACGTAATCAAGCCGATCGATGCCGCCGCGTTGCTGGCCAAGATCGCTGCACTCGGCTAGATCGAACAGACGATGGCAAAACGCATCAGTTTGCGCGAATTCCAGGAGAGCCTGGCCCGCCGCTTGAGTTCGGCACAGCGCGGCGAGAGCAAGCCGGCGATGCTTGGTGTGGCCTCGGGCGCGGACCTTTGGCTGCTGGACCTGACCGATTCCGGCGAGGTCGTTCCCCTGCCCGCACTGACCTCAGTGCCGCTGACGCAGCCTTGGTTTGCCGGCATCGCCAACGTGCGCGGCACGCTATATAGCGTTGTCGATTTCTCGGCCTTCCGCGGCGGCGAACCGACGCGGCGCAATGCCAATGCCCGCTTGCTCCTCGTCGGCGCCCGTCATGGCGTCAATAGCGCGCTGCTGGTCGACCGAACGCTCGGCCTGCGCAACCTCGATGATCTGGAAGTCGCGGACGATTCTGCAAGTCCTGCGCCGTGGGCTGGCGAGCGACGCCAGGACGTTCAGGGCAATCGGTGGACTATGCTTCAACTCAAAGAACTATTGGCCGACCCAGGATTCCTGGACATCGGCTTATGAATATTCTGCCAAGCTAGCTGGGAGATTCAAATGGCTTTCAAGCTGCCTTTCAACTTACCCCTGTTCGGTAAGAAACAGCCTTCGGGTAGCACTGTATTGAGTACAGTACTCGACCAGGCGCCGGGCTCTGCAGGGCTTGCAGCAAGTGCGCACCACGGCTTGCCCTTCATCGGCCACATGCTGGTGCCGAAGCAGCTGCGGATTCTCGGTACTTTGTTCGCGATATCCCTACTCATCTCTGCGACGGCCACCCTGCTCGACTTCCAGCAGGCCAAGAACAGCGCGGCGCTTGCCACGGCCTCGGGTCAGGTGCGAACGCTATCGCAGCAACTGGCCAAGACCATGCCATTGGCGCTGCAAGGCAATGCATCGTCATTCAAGGAACTCAAATCGGCCAAGGATCGATTCTCGATTCTGGTTGCCGCACTGTCTTACGGCGGCGATGTCGAAGGCCTATCGATTCCTCCGGCGCCCGACGCCATCCGGCCCGCCCTCGACGCCACGATCACTACCTGGGAAAAGACCGCCAAGGATGCCGCTCTGGTGCTTGACCAGGAGACGAATTTGACGGCTCTTGGCAAGTCCGTGGAGCACTTGAACGACAGGAACCCGGTCTTGCAGGGCCTGGCCGAGGACGTCCTAACCAACCGGCTCGCCACTGGCGCCGGCGTGCGCGACATTTCCAACGCCAGCCAACTTGTGATGCTGACCCAGCGCATCGCCAAGAACGCCAACACGCTGCTCGCCGTCGAAGGTGTCCGGCCGGAGGTGGCGTTCCAGCTCGACAAGGACATCAACACTTTCCGCGAACAGCTTGCCACCATGAGGCAAGGTGCCGATCCAACACTGACCAAGCGCCTCGATGCCCTCGAGACGGAATTCAAGACTCACCACGAAGCCATGGCCGGTGTGCTGGGCAATTTGCAGAAGCTGGTCAGCGCCAAACAGGCGGGCGCGCGAGTGCTGCAAGACAACGCCGTGCTGTTAAAGAACGCCGACGAGCTGTTCGACACCAATGCCCGCGAAGTGTCCGGCTCACCGGCCAACAAGATCGTTGCCGTCGGTTTCGGCGCTCTGGCGCTGTTGTCCTTGTTGCTGATCGTCAAGGTGTTCAACGACGACGCCGAAGAGCGGCGCGCCCTGGCGGAGCGCCAGCGGCGGGAGGCAGAAGCATCGAAGGATGCGACGCAAGAGGCCATCCTGCGCTTGATGAACGAGATGGGCGACCTCGCCGACGGCGACCTGACGGTGCGCGCCACAGTCACCGAAGACATCACCGGCGCCATCGCCGACTCGGTGAATTACACCATCGAAGAACTCTCCGTGCTGGTAAAGCGCATCAACGACGCCGCTCTGCGTCTGACCTCCGCTTCGGCAACGGCACAAAAGACATCGGTCGAACTCTTGTCCGCCAACCAACGTCAGTCCGGCGAAATCACCGAGGCCGGCGGCCAGGTTCTCGATATGGCGCACAGTATGGAAGAGGTTTCCCAACGCGCCACCGAGTCGGCACTGGTTGCCCGCCAGTCGCTGGAAGCCGCCCAGAAGGGTGCGCGGGCCGTGGAGAACTCGATTTCCGGCATGAACGACATCCGCCAGCAGATCCAGGAGACTTCCAAGCGCATCAAGCGGCTAGGCGAGTCGTCGCAGGAGATTGGCGAAATCGTCGAGCTGATCTCCGACATTACCGAGCAGACCAACGTGCTGGCCTTGAATGCCGCCATCCAGGCCGCCTCGGCCGGTGAAGCTGGCCGGGGCTTCTCGGTGGTGGCGGAAGAAGTGCAGCGCCTGGCGGAACGGTCGGCCGAGGCGACGAAACAGATCGCGGCCATCGTCAAGACCATTCAGGCCGACACTTCCGACGCCGTACAAGCCATGGAACACTCGACCCAGGGCGTGGTCGAGGGCGCCAAGCTATCGGATGCCGCCGGTCAGGCGCTGACCGAGATCTCGTCGGTGTCCACCAGCCTCGCCGGCCTGATCGACCATATCTCGACCGATACCCAAGCGCAGGCCGGCATTGCCACAACCGTTGCCGGCACGATGCAGAACATTCTGCGTGTCACCGAGCAGACCACCACCGGTACTAAGCAGACTGCCGAGTCGATCGGCGAACTGGCCGATCTGGCCGTCGAGCTGAAAGGTTCCGTCGCAGGCTTCAAGGTCTAAACGCTTCGCCATGGACAATTCCTTCGAATTGGATATCGGCCCGCTAACCTGGGTCAAGGGTGAGATTGATCTCGCGCTCGAGCGAGCTCTGGAGGCCTTGGGCCAGCATGGCGACGATGTCACCGACTCGAGTTTTCTCAAGTCGACACGGTCGCACTTGCACCAGGCATACGGTGCACTTTCCATCGTTGGTCTCGAGGGAGTGACGCGCTTCGCCGAAGCCCTGGAGCAATTGTTGTCGGCGGTCGAGGAAGAACAGTTGCCCTACACGCCGGCAGTGGCAAACGCCGCCCGCCAGGGCATCGCCGCCATTCGCCATTACCTGGAAGACCTGGTCAGCGGCCAGCCGGACCAACCGCTGCGGCTGCTGCCGAATTTCCGTGCCATTGTCGAAGCGCGCAGTGCGCCAACGCCGGCACCCTCGGAGTTGTTCTTCCCCGATCTGTCGCTGCGACCACCGCGCCGCAGCCGTGAAATCGATCCGCTGCCGGCCGATCAACTGAGAATCCGCCTGCGCGCGGCCCGCTCCGGCTATCAGCGGGGGCTGCTCAAGTGGCTGCGCGAAGATCCGCGCGGCGTGCGGGAAATGCGTGAGTATCTGGCGGTCATCGAAGCCATGCAGCCGCAAACCTCGCGGGCATTTTGGTGGGCGGCGATCGGCTACATCGATGCCGTCGAAGCGGGAACCTTGCCGATCGACTTCAATGTCCGCCGTCTTTGCGCCCGCGTCGACACCCAGGTCAAGAAGCTGATTGACGGCTCGCGCACGGTGGCCGAACGATTGCTGCGCGACACGCTGTACTACGTGGCCATCGCCGGTCCGGCCAGCGAGCATACGGAAGCGGTGCGCAGGGCCTATCAGCTCGCCGCGCTGATTCCCGAACCAACCGCCAGCGGCGATATCGAGCCGCTGCGACCCGTCCTGCGCGCCTGCCGCGAGCAATTGACCGCAGCGATGGATGATTGGAACCGTTTCTGCGCTGGCACGGCCGCGGCACTACCGCAATTTCACGAACATGTCCGTCATTTCGCCGGCCAGATTGCCGATCTCCATCACAACGACCTGACTCGCCTGGCACGGCTGATACTCGACGTCGCCGATGCCATGCGCAAGGCACCGCTGGCACATAACGAGGCTATCGGGCTGGAAGTGGCCACCGGCATGCTCCTGATGCAGGACGCGTTGGTCAGTTTCCAACGTCTTGGCGCCGATTTTGCCGGCCAGGTGGATACGGTCGCCAGCAGACTTGACGCCGCCCGTAGCGGCCAGCCACTCGCTGCCATGGAACTGCCGCATCTCGACCGCATGTCCCGGCGCGCCCAGGAACGGTTGTTGATGGCGCAGGTGGTCAAGGAAATTCAAGTCAACCTGAGTGCGATCGAGCAGGCGCTCGACGCTTTCTTCCGCGACCAGACCAAGACGGCAGAACTGCCGAATCTGGCCCGTCCGATCAAGCAGATCGAGGGCGCCTTGTTGGTGCTAGGCCAGGATCGCGCCGTGGCGGTGCTCAAGGAATGCGAGGCATTGATCAGTCCGTTTGGCCAGGAGAGCTACACGCCGCGGCAGGATGACTTTGAAGAAGTCGCCGCCAAACTCGCCGCCATCGGATTCTTTGCCGAAAGGCTGCAGCATGGTCCGGCCGACATTGACGCCATCCTCAATCCGGAAGTGGCGACCAAAGCCGAAGAGAGCGACGAAACGAGCGTTGAAGACGAGCTGGATGCCGCGCGCCGTCTGACCAAGAGCCTGGTCTTCGCCTTGCGCTCGCAGCCCGAGGACGAGAGCCTGCGTGGCGAGATCAAGCAAAGCCTCGAGGTCGTCCGCGAAAATGCCCAGTTGGTCGACGACGTGGGTCTGGTCGCCCAAGCCAATGCCGCCATCGTCGCCCTCGAGAGCGACCAGACATCCGGCAGGATCGAGGAAGTGGTCGCCGAAATCGCGCCGACCAGGACCCAGACGATCGCTGCTCCATCGGCCGAGGCCACACGCCTGGCGGAAGCCAGCAACGAAGAAATCGACGCCGAATTGCTGGACATCTTCATTGAAGAGGCCCACGAAGTACTTGGCACCGTCGACTCGCTATATCCGCAACTCGCCAATCATCCTCATGACCGAGACACGCTGACGACGGTCCGCCGCAGCTTCCACACACTGAAAGGCAGCGGCCGCATGGTCGGTCTCGCCGACCTCGGCGAGACCGCCTGGGCAGTCGAGAAGGTGTTCAACCGCTGGTTGCAGCAGGAACAGGAAGTAACGCCGCCGCTGCTGGCGATGGTCAGCGAAGCCCATCGACTGTTCCTCGCTTGGGTGCAACAACTTGAGGACGGCTCTGGCCTGCACTACGATTCCTCGGCGCTCATCGCTACTTGCGACAATTTGATGTCTGTCGAGTTCGCCGCAACCGATGTCGCCCAGGCAGCCATGCCTGCCGTTACGTCGTCGGCAACCGCGGCAGAGGTGGATGAGCCCGCGCTGGAGGAGTTGGCCGCCGAATCTAACGAGGCTCAACTTGCCGAAGACGCAAGCGTCGAGCCGGTGACCGAGCCTGAGCCCGCGACGCCGACGCTGAGATTCGTTCAGCCAGTCGTCGAATCCGTCGCCGTCGGTGACTTGATTCTGTCGCCGACCCTATACGAACTCTACGTCAATGAGTCGAAGACCCACATCGCGACGCTGAGCCGCGAGATAGCCTTGCAAGAAGTTCCGCAGCACCCGGTGGTCCGTGCCGCCCACACCTTGGCCGGCATTTCGGCGACAGCCGGCTTCACCGCGGTCAATCGGTTGGGTCACGCGCTGGAGAATGTGCTGACCCGTTTTGCCGAAGCCGAACACGCTCCCGACGAAAATCGGCGTCTGTTGTTGGCCCGCGCCGTCGGAGCGCTCGAAGGCATGGTCGGTGCCATTGCCGAACGCCGACTGCCGACCGGCGAAGAAGACCTGGCGAGCCAGCTCGACGACATGGCGATGGAGCTCGCGCCACCGGCGGCAAGCGACGACGCGGCAGCCGATGCCGAAGAGTCGTTGGCGGAATTCGAAGCCGAGGTCATCGTCGCCGCCGAACCGCCGGAGGACCTGCTGGCCACTGACATCGACATCGATGAAGTTGCCACGATCGACGAACTCGAGCCTGCGCCGAGTACCGTCATGGAATCGCCGATCACTATCGAGCCGGTTGCTATCGAGCCGGTTGCTATCGAGCCGGTTGCTATCGAGCCGGTTGCTGTCGCGCCGGTTGCTGTCGAGCCGGTTGCGGTCGAGCCGGTTGCTGTCGAGCCGGTTGCGGTCGAGCCGGTTGCTGTCGAGCCGGTTGCTGTCGAGCCGGTTGCTGTCGAGCCGGTTGCTGTCGAGCCGGTTGCTGTCGAGCCGGTTGCTGTCGAGCCGGTTGCTGTCGAGCCGGTTGCGGTCGAGCCGGTTGCTGTCGAGCCGGTTGCTGTCGAGCCGGTTGCTGTCGAGCCGGTTGCTGTCGAGCCGGTTGCTGTCGAGCCGGTTGCTGTCGAGCCGGTTGCCGTCGAGCCGGTTGCCGTCGAGTCGGTACCGATCGCACCGCTGACCCAGGAAGTCATCGTCGAACCGATCCCGGCAGCAACTGGACCTGCGGCCAGCACAACGCTGGCGGACAGCGATCGCCGCCATCTGCGCCTGCACGACGAAATCGATCCTCAGCTGCTGCCCATCTTCCTTGAGGAAGCGGACGACCTGATGCGCGAAATCGGCGCCGACCTGCGTACCTGGCGCCATCAGCCAAGCGATGGCTCAATGGCTGACCGCCTGAAGCGGGCATTGCACACCCTGAAGGGCAGCGCGCGCATGGCGGGTGCCATGAGCGTCGGTGAGCTGGTGCACGGCATGGAGTCGCGTATCGAAGAAGCGGTCGCAGCCAATGCGGTCACCGGCGGCTTCCTCGATTCGCTCGATGGTTCGTTCGACCGCGCCAGTGGCTTGATCGAGATCCTTCAGGGCGCCAGTCCCGCGGAAGTCGTACTCGAAGAGGTGACTGGCGAGGACGTCGCGGCTGCTTCGGTACCGGCGGCTGATGTCGCGCCGACAGAATCGGTCGCGCACGCCAGCAGCGCACGCCAACTGGCCTCCGCCCATACGGCAGCCGCCGATATTCGCCCGGAAATGGCCGAGACCGAGGCCGCCCGGGCGATGCTGCGCGTGCGCGCCGATATCGTCGACAAATTGGTCAACGAGGCCGGCGAAATCGCCATTGCCCGCGGCCGTATCGAGGCCGAGATGCGAACCGTGAAGGTGGCGCTGCTCGATCTCACCGAGAACGTTATTCGCCTGCGCAAGCAACTGCGCGAAGTCGAGATCCAGGCCGAGAGCCAAATGCAGTCACGCCAGGCGCTGGCCGCGGAAAGCGTCCGCGAGTTCGACCCGCTGGAATTCGACCGGTTTACGCACTTCCAGGAATTGACGCGGATGATGGCCGAGAGCGTCAATGACGTCGCCACCGCTCAACAAGGTTTGCTGCAGAATCTTGACCATGCCGATGCGGCGATTACCGCTCAGGCGCGGCTGAATCGAGAGCTTTCGCAGGCCCTGATGGGCGTGCGCATGGTTCCGTTCAACACCCTGGCAGAGCGTCTGTATCGTATTGTTCGCCAGACGGCCAAGGAAACGGGCAAGCGCGCCAATCTGGACATCCGCGGCGGCCAGACGGAGCTCGATCGCTCCGTGTTGGAAAAGATGACCGGACCCATCGAGCACCTGTTGCGCAATGCGGTCGCCCACGGCATCGAGGGTTCTGCCAAGCGGCAGGCGGCGGGCAAGACCGAGATCGGCGAAATCGGCCTGCACGTCGCCCATGAGGGCAACGAAGTGGTCATCGAGCTGAGCGACGATGGCGCCGGCATCGACCTGGAAGCCGTTCGAGTCCGCGCCGTTGCCGATGGTCTGCTCGCGGAGGGCGAACAACCCTCAGCCGAGCAACTGACACAACTGATATTCCGTCCAGGCTTTTCCACCGCCAGCGAATTGACGGCCTATGCCGGCCGCGGCGTCGGCATGGATGTGGTCAAGAACGAAGCGGCAAACCTCGGTGGCCGCATCGAGGTTGCTTCGAGCAACGGCCAGGGCACACGTTTCCGGGTCTACCTGCCCTTGACGCTGGCTATCACGCAAGCTGTCCTGGTTCGGGTCGGCAATCGCCACTATGCCATCCCGTCATCGATGGTCGCTCAGGTCAGTGAGCTCAAACCGAAGGCAATCGCCGCCATCCGCGCCGAGGGCGCCACGACCTGGCTGGGCGATCGCTATGTCTGGCACTACCTGCCGCGACTGCTCGGCGACGCCTCGGCCCAACCCGACGACTCGATGCGACGGCATTGGTTGTTATTGCTGCGCGCCGGCAACCAGCACATCGCGGTTGAAACCGACGACCTGGTCGGCAACCAGGAATTGGTGGTGAAGAACGTTGGCCCGCAGCTCGCTCGCGTCGTCGGCATCGCCGGCGCCACGGTACTGGGTGACGGCGAAATCGCGCTGATCCTCAATCCGATCGCGCTGGCCGGTCGCGAGGCCAGAGCGTCGAAGATTGGCACCGCCGCAGGCGGCGAGGCAGCAGTACCAGCCGTCGCCACGCGTGCCGGGACCATCATGGTGGTGGACGATTCGTTGACCGTGCGCAAGATCACCGGCCGCTTGCTTGCCCGCGAAGGCTACCACGTGCTGACAGCCAAGGATGGTGTCGAAGCGTTGGAACAGCTACTCGACGTGACGCCCGACGTCATGCTGGTCGACATTGAGATGCCGCGCATGGACGGCTTCGACCTGACCCGCAACGTCCGTGCCGACGAAAGGCTGAAGCGCATTCCGATCATCATGATCACTTCGCGGATTGCCGACAAGCACCGCAATTACGCGATGGAGATCGGCGTCAATCATTACCTCGGCAAACCTTACGACGAGGAGCAGTTGCTCGAGTTGATCGGCGGTTACGCGCACCATTAGTGAAACGCGCATCTATCCTGTCCAGCGGCCGCCAGGTATTACAATGCGGCCATGGATAGTGTCAGCCTGACCCACCATTTTCTGATCGCCATGCCGGCGATGGCGGACCCCAACTTCGCCCGCACGCTGACCTATGTCTGCGAACACAACGGTGAAGGGGCGCTCGGCGTCATCGTGAACCGCCCGCTGGACATGGATCTGGCAACCTTGTTCGAGCGGGTGAACATTTCCTTCGAGAGTGCCAACGTCGCCGCCAGCTTGAGCAGGATACCGGTCTATTTCGGTGGACCAGTACAGCCCGACCGCGGCTTCGTCCTCCATCGCCCCCTCGGCGGCTGGCAATCGACGCTCAAGGTCAGCGACGACATCGGCCTCACCAGCTCGCGCGACGTCCTGCAAACCATGGCCGAAACCGGCGAACCGAGTGATGTCCTGATCACGCTTGGCTATGCCGGCTGGGATGCCGGACAGCTTGAGTGGGAACTCGGCCAGAATGCTTGGCTCACCGTGGCCGCCAAGCCGCAGGTGATCTTCGACTTGCCTGCCGAGGAAAGGCTGCCGGCAGCAATGCAGTTGCTCGGCATCGATTTTGCCAACCTTGCCGATAGTGCCGGGCATGCCTGATGGCATTGTGCTCGCCTTCGACTTCGGCACTCGGCGCACCGGCGTTGCCATCGGTGAAATGATGCTCGGCCAGGCGCGCCCGTTGACGGTCATCGAGACAGAACAGAGCGATGCCCGTTTTGCCGCGATCGCCGAGCTGATTGCGCAGTGGCAACCAAAACGCCTGCTGGTAGGCATTCCCAGCCGTCTCGACGGCCAGGACAATGAGATGACTCAGCGCTGTCGACGCTTTGCCCGCCAACTGGAGGGCCGCCATCGCCTGCCGGTGGTGCTGATCGATGAGCGCCTCAGCTCGGTCGCTGCGGAGGAAACCTTGCGCCAACGCGGCCTCGATTGGCGCGCCCGCAAGGGCGCTGTGGACGCTGAAGCTGCCGCCGTTCTGCTGCAGAATCACTTTGACCAAGGCTGCCATGAATCTGCCACCACCCGCCGCTGACCTGTTGCGCCAGCTTGCCGACGCCATGCGCCCGCATGTGAGCCCCTCGACCATGTTGGTTGGTATTCACACCGGCGGGGTCTGGATCGCCGAGTGGCTGCACCAGACGCTCGGCCTGACCTCGCCACCGAGCAGCATCAACGCCTCCTACCACCGCGACGACCATCATCTTGGTGGCGGCCGCGGCGGTGGCCGCGCATCGCGACTGCCTTTCGACGTCGAGGGAGCCCACGTGGTCATCGTCGATGACGTTCTGTACACCGGACGGACCATCCGCGCCGCCATGAACGAATTGTTCGACTACGGCCGGCCGGGCAGGATCGACCTGGCCGTGCTGGTCGACCGCGGCGGCCGCGAATTGCCGATTGCCGCGACCTGGTGCGCAGCGACGATCCAGTTACCAGTGAGCCAGTCACTCGATCTGGCGCGCAGCGACGCCGGGGAACTCGAGTTCAGGATTACCGAGAAATGAGCGAACGCAACCCGCAGCTCAATGCCAATGGCGAACTGATTCACCTGATCACGCTCGAAGGACTGCCACGCGAAATCATCGCCGGCATACTCGACAAAGCGGCGCCATTCACCGAGATCGCCGAACGGGAAGTCAAGAAGGTGCCGCTGTTGCGGGGCAAGAGCGTCTTCAACCTGTTCTTCGAGAACTCGACCCGCACGCGGACGACGTTCGAGATTGCCGCCAAGCGCCTCTCGGCCGATGTCATCAACCTCAACATCAACACCTCGAGCACGACCAAAGGCGAGACACTGCTCGACACGGTGGATAACCTGGCGGCGATGCAGGCCGACATGTTCATCGTCCGCCACGCCTCGAGCGGCGCTCCCTGTCTGATTGCCCAGCATCTGGCGGCCACTGACCGCGAATACATCCACGTGGTCAATGCCGGTGACGGGCGTCACGCCCATCCAACCCAGGGACTGCTCGACATGTACACCATCCGCCATTTCAAGGGTGATTTCCGGCGCCTGGCGGTGGCGATCGTCGGTGACGTGCTGCATTCGCGTGTCGCCCGCTCGCAGATCCATGCCTTGGCGACGCTGGGTGTCCCTGACATCCGCGTCGTCGGACCGAAGACCCTGTTGCCGACGGGCGTCGAGCACCTGGCCGGTGCCGGCACACGGGTGCATGTCTGCAATGACCTGCGCGAAGGACTCCGCGGCGTCGACGTCGTGATGATGCTGCGCTTGCAGAACGAGCGCATGCAAGGCGCGCTACTGCCAAGCCCGCAGGAATACTTCAAGTCCTACGGCCTGACGCCGGATCGACTGGCAGCCGCCAAGCCGGACGCAATCGTCATGCATCCGGGACCGATGAACCGCGGTGTCGAAATCGATTCGGCGGTGGCCGACGGCCGTCAGGCAGTCATCTTGCCGCAAGTAACTTTCGGCATTGCCGTGCGAATGGCAGTCATGTCGATGCTCGCCGGAGCCTGACCATGCGCATCCAGATCAAGAACGGCCGCGTCATCGACCCAGCCAGCGCCATGGACCGCGTCGCCGATGTCTTCATCGCCGACGGCCGTATCGCCGCCATCGGCACCGCCCCTGCCGGCTTCGAGACCGAAGGCGTGATCGACGCCAGCGGCTGCATCGTGGCACCCGGCCTGGTCGACCTATCGGCGCGGCTGCGTGAACCCGGTTTCGAATACCGGGCGACCCTGGAATCGGAAATGGCGGCAGCGGCAGCAGGCGGCGTCACCCACCTCGCCTGCCCACCGGATACGGATCCGGTTCTCGATGAACCCGGGCTGGTTGAAATGCTCAAGCATCGGGCGCGGCTGCCGGAATTCGCCCACGTCTATCCAGTCGGCGCCCTGACCATCGGCCTGGCCGGACAGCGGCTGACCGAGATGGCGGAACTGGCGGAAGCCGGCTGTGTCGCCTTTGGCCAGGCCAACGTGGCAGTACTCGACACGCAGGTACTGTTGCGGGCAATGCAATACGCGGCGACCTTCGGCTATTCGGTCTGGCTACAACCGCAGGATCCACACCTGGCACGCGCTGGCGTTGCCCACGATGGCGAGATCGCCGCCCGTCTCGGCCTGACCGGTATTCCGGTCGTGGCCGAAACCATCGCCCTGGCGACGCAATTGCAACTGGCGCGCGAAACCGGCGCTCACCTGCATTTGACGCGCATCTCCAGCGCCGCCGGCGTCGAAATGGTCCGCGCCGCCCGCGCCGCCGGCATCAGCGTCACCTGTGACGTTTCGGCGCATCATCTGCATTTGGCCGACACGGCCATCGGCTGGTTCGACGCCCATTGCCGCTTCGACCCACCATTGCGCAGCCCGCTCGATCGCGATGCCTTGCGTCAGGGGTTGGTCGACGGCACGATCGACGCGCTTTGTTCCGATCACACGCCAGTGGACGACGATGCCAAGCAGATGCCTTTCGCCGAAGCCGAAGCCGGTGCCACTGGTTTGGAATTGCTCCTGCCGCTCACCTTGAAATGGGCGGCGGAAATGAAGCTGCCGCTGGTCAAGGCCCTGGCCAAGATCACCTGTGAACCAGCCCGGATCCTCGGTTTACCGATCGGCAGCCTTGGCCCGGGCAGTGCTGCCGATGTTTGCGTCTTCGATGCCGAGGCCATCTATCTGGTCACTGCCAAGACACTGCACAGCCAGGGGCGCAATACACCATTCATCGGCCAGCAACTCAAGGGCAAGGTGCGTTGCACGCTAATCGATGGGTACTTGGCCTACCACGACGAGTTGCTCTGAATCAGGACAGCTTCGCGGCGACGTCGGCGAACGCGGCGTTGCTCAGGCGCAGCCGCTTCGACCGCGATGTCGCACCGGCTTCCAGCGAGAGTGCGGAACGGGCAACCGAGAGCTTGGCGGCAAGGAAGGCCAGTAGCGCGTCATTGGCCTTGCCGTCGACCGGCGGCGCGGCGAGGCGGATCTTCAGCGCATCACCATACTGGCCGGAAATCTCGGTCTTCTTGGCACCGGGCTGGACATGCAGGATGAGCACGACGTCCGCGCCGGCCTGGCGCAGCCAGGTCGGTGTCACGGCGCGAAGAACGGCAGCAGCCCGGCCCGCCAATAGCTGAGGACCCTGAGTAGAACCTGCAAGCCCAACAACACCACCATCGGCGACAGATCGATACCGCCCAGTGGCGGTAGCCACCTCCGCACCGGCCTCAGCAACGGATCCGCCAACTGAGCGAACAAAGGGGCCAGTGGTGCGTACGGTGCGATCCAGGACAGCAAGGCGGCGATGATGACAATGGCCGAAGCCAGTTCCAGGACCAGACGCAGCGTCTCGACCAGGCCGGCAAGGACCACCACGCCGACGGCAGAACCTGAACTGGCGCCATACAATCCGGTGATGCCAACAACGACGCTCAGGTAGAGGCTCTGCACCACCCAGGCCAGCAGGAAGCTGGCCCAATCGAGGCCGAACAATCCTGGCACCACCTTGCGCACCGGTAGCACCGCCCAGTCGGTCACGGCCAGGACAAATTGTCCGACCGGGTTGCGGAATGGCGCTGCGACCCACTGCATGAAGAAGCGGGCCAACAAGGCCAGCGACAGAAAATCGGCTAGCGTGCCGACAACGAGGCTGAACAGTTGCGCCAACATCGCTAGTCCTTGCCCATGGTTTCGCCGAGTTCGCGCCCCCGGGCAGCGGCGGCAAAGACGCCGCGCTCGATGATCGCACGCAATGCCTCGGCATCGAAGGACATCAGTGCCGCTTCGGTGGTGCCGCCTTTCGACGTCACGCGCTCGCGCAAGAGCGAAACCGGGTCACTGCTGGCCTCGGCGAGGCGGCTGGCGCCAAGAAAGGTCTCGATGGCCAGTTCCCGCGCCGCTTCCGGCGCAAAGCCGAGCTTGCGCGCGGCTTCCTCGACGGCCTCGATGAAATAGAACACGTAGGCCGGGCCCGAGCCCGACACCGCCGTGACGGCATCCATCTTGGCCTCATCCTCGATCCAAACGGTACGGCCGACGGCGGCCAGAATCCGGTCGGCGGTATCGCGGCCCTCATGGTCGACACTCGGATCGGCATAGAGACCGGTGATACCTGCGCCGATCAGCGCCGGAGTGTTCGGCATGGTGCGCACCAGACGGCGGTAGCCGCCGAGCCAGCGGCCAATATCCGTCAAACGCAGGCCGGCGGCAATGCTGATGACCAGCTGATGCTCGAGCTTCCCCGCCACCGGCGCCAGCGCCTCTTTCATGCTCTGCGGCTTTACCGCCAGCATCAGCACCTCGCAATTCAGCGCCGCCGCGTCCACCAACGGCGCGCAGCGGACGCCGAAGGCAGCAGTCAGTCGCTCACGGGCCGCCGCGATCGGCTCCACGACCTGGATGCCTGCCGCAGAGAAGCCCTTCTTCTTCAGGCCGCCGATCAGCGCGACGGCCATGTTGCCACCCCCGAGAAACGTAATCTTCATCGCTTGTCCTTGTAGCTGCGGCGGCCGAATATCGCCGTACCGACACGCACGATCGTTGCCCCCGCCATTATCGCTGCTTCAAGGTCGTCCGACATGCCCATCGACAAAGTATCCAGATCCAGGCCGTCCAGAACCAGGCGCTCGCGCAGCCAGCGCAATTCGGCAAAGTGCTGGCGGGCGAGAGCAGCGTCCGCCGTCGGCTCCGGAATGGCCATCAGCCCGCGCAGCCGCAACCGGGGTAGTGCGGCCAGCGCTCGGCACAGCTCCGCGGCCTGCGCCGGCGCCACCCCGCTCTTGCTCTGTTCACCGCTGACGTTGACCTCGACACAAACCTGCAGCGGCGCCATCGACGACGGGCGCTGGGCGGACAGGCGCTCGGCGATTTTCAGGCGATCGACGCCGTGCACCCAGGCAAAGTGTTCAGCGATCGATCGTGTCTTGTTGCTCTGGATCGGACCGATGAAATGCCATTCCAGGTCCCGTCCCGCCAGGGCATCGATCTTGGCCAGCGCCTCCTGGAGATAATTTTCGCCGAAAGCCGCCTGGCCGGCCGCTGCGGCCTCGGCGACCACTTCCGCCGGCCAGGTCTTGGCCACGGCCAGCAGTCGTACCGAAGCCACATCTCGGCCAGCGGCGGCACAGGCGGCGCCAATACGCGCATTGACGGCTTGCAAGTTGGCGGAGATTGTTGTCATATAGCACCTCAGTATACCGATCGCCTCTTTTGGAACAGCAATCCAATCATGGATATCACTGAACTGCTCGCCTTCGTGGTCAAGAACAAGGCTTCCGATCTGCACTTGTCGGCCGGACTGCCGCCGATGATCCGGGTTCACGGCGACGTTCGCCGCATCAACTTGCCGCCGATGGAGCATCGCGACGTCCATGCGATGGTCTATGACATCATGAACGACGCCCAGCGCAAACAGTACGAGGAGCATCTCGAATGCGACTTCTCGTTTGCGGTGCCCAACCTGGCGCGGTTTCGCGTCAATGCCTTCGTCCAGATTCGCGGTGCCGCCGCCGCATTCCGGACCATTCCGACCAAGGTGCTGACGCTCGAGCAACTGGGAGCACCGAAGATCTTCAAGGACATCGCCGATGCGCCACGCGGCCTGGTCCTGGTCACCGGACCAACCGGTTCCGGCAAGTCCACGACATTGGCGGCGATGGTCGACGAGGTCAACGAAACGCAATACGCGCACATTCTGACAGTCGAGGATCCGATCGAGTTCGTCCATGAATCGAAGAAGTGCCTGCTCAACCAGCGCGAGGTCGGCCCGCATACGCTGTCATTCTCAAATGCCCTGCGTTCCGCGTTGCGCGAAGACCCGGACGTGATCCTGGTCGGCGAAATGCGCGATCTGGAAACCATACGCCTGGCGATGACTGCCTCGGAAACCGGCCACCTGGTGTTCGCCACGCTGCACACGGCCTCGGCGGCCAAGACCATCGACCGCATCATCGACGTCTTCCCTGCGGCGGAAAAGGAAATGGTCCGCTCGATGCTTTCCGAGTCGCTGCGGGCAGTAATATCGCAGACGCTGCTCAAGACCAAGGACGGCCAGGGACGCATCGCCGCCCACGAGATCATGATCGGCACGCCGGCCATCCGCAATCTGATCCGGGAAAACAAGGTCGCCCAGATGTATTCGGCGATCCAGACCGGCCAGAGCCTGGGTATGCAGACCCTTGACCAGAACCTGCAAGAGTTGGTGCGCCGGAATATCATCTCGAGCAGCGAAGCACGCACCCGCGCCACCAATAAGGACGCGTTCCTCGGATGAGGTAGTATGGCCCACGCTCACATACGTTCGCTGCCCCCCCACGGGCGGCGCATGCCCCCTTGGGGCAGCCCTGCGGAGGCTTGACCATGGAAAAAGATGAAGGCCTAAAGTTCATGCACCAGCTTCTGACCATGATGGTGCAGAAGAAGGGTTCCGATTTGTTCATCACCGCCGGCTTCCCGCCGGCAATCAAGGTCGACGGGCGGGTGACGCCGGCGACGACGCAGGTGCTGACGGCGCAACACACCCTGGAGCTGGCGCGGGCGATCATGAACGACCGCCAGGCAGCCGACTTCGAAGCTCACAAGGAGTGCAATTTCGCCATCGCGCCCAGCGGCATCGGCCGCTTCCGCGCCAACGCCTTTATTCAGCGGGGACATACGGGGCTCGTCCTGCGCACCATCAACACGCGCATCCCGACCATGGAGGAGCTGAACCTGGCGCCGGTCCTGCGCGACGTCGCGATGACCAAGCGTGGGCTGGTCCTGTTCGTCGGTGGTACCGGCTGTGGCAAGTCGACTTCGCTCGCCGCCATGGTCGGCTACCGCAACGAGAATTCCTACGGCCATATCATCACGGTCGAGGATCCGATCGAATTCGTGCACGAACACAAGAACTGCATCGTCACTCAGCGTGAGATCGGCGTCGATACCGATGACTGGGAGACGGCGCTGAAGAACACGCTGCGCCAGGCGCCAGACGTGATCCTGATCGGCGAAGTGCGCGACCGCGAGACCATGGAACATGCCATCGCCTTCGCCGAAACCGGTCACCTGTGCATGGGTACGTTGCATGCAAACTCGACCAACCAGGCGCTCGACCGCATGATCAACTTCTTCCCCGAGGAGAAGCGCGCCCAATTGTTGATGGACTTGTCGCTCAACATGCGTGCCCTGATCTCCCAGCGCCTGATTCCAAAGCGCGATGGCAAGGGCCGTGTGCCCGCCCAGGAGATCCTGCTCAATTCGCCGCTGATCTCGGACCTGATCTTCAAGGGTGAGGTCGTCGAAATCAAGGAGATCATGAAGAAGTCGCGCGAACTCGGTATGCAAACCTTCGACCAGTCATTGTTCGATCTCTACGAGGGCGGCGAGATCAGCTACGAAGACGCACTGCGCAACGCCGACTCGGTGAACGACCTGCGCTTGCACATCAAGCTCTACGGCAAGGAAGCCAAGGATCGCGACCTGACGGCCGGCATAAAACATCTCGACATCGTTTGATTCACGGCGGCGCAGCCGCGCCGTGCCGCAGACGGCCTATTTGCGATGGCTACCGGCGACGACGGGGAAGCCGTAAAGCCGGCATTCGAGGTTGCCGTTGAAGAGAGGGATCTTCCGCGCCGGCTTCAGGCCAATGAGCTTGGGCAGGCGCGTATCGGCAGAGAGTAGCCAGCAAGTCCAGCCGGCAAAATTCCGTTTCAGCGCATCGCCCAGGCGCGGATAGAAGGCGGCAAGTTCGTCGGCCTCACCCAGGCGCTCGCCGTAGGGCGGGTTCGCCACCAGTATGCCTTCCGGCGCAGGTGCCGCGCGATCGAGGAGATCCGCTTGCTGCACTTCAACCAGATCGTCGATCCCGGCGTGGGCCAGATTTTGTCGCGCCCGTGCCACCGCGTCGGCAGACAGGTCGGACCCCCAGACGGGCAGGCGTTCGGCGGCAACGCGATGCTCGGCCGCCGCGGTCTTCAGGCGCTGCCAGAGCGCCGCATCGAAGCCACGCAGCCGCTCGAAACCGAACTCTCCGGCTTCGCGGCTCAAGCCCGGCGCATCGCCGATGGCGATCTGCGCGGCCTCGAGCAGGAAAGTGCCGGAACCGCACATCGGGTCGAGCAGCGACATCCCCGGCTGCCACCCGGTCAGGCGCAGGATGCCGGCGGCGAGGTTCTCCTTCAGCGGTGCACCGACCTTGGCAATCTTGTGGCCACGCTGCCAGAGCGGCTCGCCTGACGTGTCGAGGTAGAGCGTCGCCTGGCGGTCGGTCAGAAACAAGTGAATGCGCACGTCGGGCGACTTGGTATCGACACTCGGCCGCTGGCCAGTCAGGTCCCGGAACCGGTCGCAGACGGCATCCTTGACGCGCAGGGTAACGAACTCGAGACTCTTCAGCGGCGAACGTTGGGCTGTAACGTAGATGCGCAGTGTGCGCTCGACGTCGAAATGCTTCGGCCAATCGATGCCAAGCGCGAATTGGTAGATGTCATCCTCCGTCGCGTAGGTCGACTCGCCGAGCCGCCAGAGGACACGGGTGGCAATGCGCGACTGCAGGTTCATGCGATAGCAGCACTCGCGGTCGCCGGCGAATTCGACACCACCTGGCACTTGCCTGGCGCCCTGACCGCCGGCGGCGGCCACATCCTCGGCCAACGGGACCTCCAAACCCCGCGGGCAGGGAGCAAAAAAGCGCGCCGGGTTCAAAACGGCTTCACCACTGCCAGCAGGCAGATGGCCAGCAGCAGCAGCACCGGAGCTTCGTTGAAGAACCGGTACCAGACGTGCGAGCGACGATTGCGGCCAGCGGCAAAATCGCTCAGCAAGCGGCCACAGTAGAAATGGTAGCCGAGCAGGATCGCCACGAGCGTTGTCTTGACGTGCAGCCAGCCACCGCTGAAATCGAAACCGAACCATAGCCAAAGGCCGAGGCCCACGGCAAGCAGGCCGATGGGGGTGATGAACTTGTAAAGTTTCTTGGCCATTGATAGCAAGCGCTCACGCTCGGCAATGCTTTCCGGCGGCACCATCGCCAGGTTCACGAAAATCCGCGGCAGATAGAACAGGCCGGCGAACCAGCTGACGACAAAGAAAATATGGCAGGCTTTCACCCAGAGCATGAGGATCCCTTTGCGGCTGCGATGCCGGCATCGACGGTTGGGTAGCGCAGCCGCACTTTCAGTTCCCGCTTCAGCCGGCGGCTGTCGAGACGCCGCGATTCGACCATGAACGATAGCACGAGCGGCGATACCTCAAGTGCCACGACGGCGCGCGGCCGACGCGGCGGCCGGGGCAGGGCGAAGGCGTCGGCCAGCTTGTCGTACCAGTCGCCCATGGCAATCGCGGAATCGTCACAAACGTTATAGATGCGGTTGGCGGTGCCGCGCGACAAAGCAGCGGTGCAGGCAGCGGCAAGGTCATCAGCATGGATATGGTTGGTGATCGAATCCTCGCCCCGCTCGAACACCGGTAACCCGCGCCGCAGGCGATCGAGCGGCAGGCGATCGGCGGCATAGATACCCGGTGCGCGCAGGATCGAGACGCGGCAGCGACCGGAGCGGCCGAGACGCCGCAGCAGTTGCTCGGCGGCAACGCGCCGCTCTGCCCTGGCGGTCTGCGGGGCGACGCGGCGCGTCTCGTCGACGCGCTGGCCGGCACAATCACCATAGACGCCGCTGGTACTGATGTACACAAGTCGTCGTGGTAGACTGCCTCGAGACAAGGCGGCAATCAACCGACGGGTTCTCGGGTCGTCAGCGCCAGATTCGGCGGGCGGCGCGCTGTGCAATACTGCATCAGCGAGCCCAGCCAGGCGTCTGAGCGTGATCGGGCGATCGAGGTCGCCGACGATCTGAGTGACACCGAGAGCCTTGAGGCCAGCATCGCGTTCCCGCGTCAGGGCATAGACCCGCCATTGGCGGGTCAGCTCGGGCAGGGCGCGGCGGACGACGTCGCCGCAGCCGACAATCAACAATCTTTGCACCCGATCATTATCGCATGCCCTTCAAAGTCACTCTCCAGCCTAGCGGTCACTCCTTTCCAATTGCGGCCGATACGACGCTGCTGCAAGCCGCACTCGATGTCGGCCTGACCATTCCCTACGGCTGCCGCAACGGTGCCTGCGGCGCCTGCAAGTGCCGCGTCATAACCGGCAAGGTTGATCCCGGCGGCGCTGCCGAACACGTGCTGCCGCCGGCCGACGCCGCCGCCGGTTTCGCCCTCGCCTGCTGCGCCAAGCCGCTGTCCGACCTCTCGGTGGAAGTTCGCGAAGTCGTTGGTCAAGACGATATTCCGCTGCGGACCATGCCCTGTCGGATACACGAGCTGCGTCAGCTTGCCGACGACGTCATGATCATGCGCCTGAAATTGCCGGCCAACGAACGCTTGCAGTTCGTCGCCGGCCAATACATCGAATTCATCCTGCCCGAGGACAAGCGTCGGGCCTTTTCACTGGCCAACGCCCCGCACGAAGACGATTTGCTGGAGCTGCATCTGCGACTGATTCCCGGCGGCACATTCACGGAGCGGGTGTTCTCCTCGATGAGGGAACGCGACATCCTTCGTTTCGAGGGTCCGTTTGGCACTTTTCACCTGCATGAAGATTCGCTCAAACCGATCGTGATGGTTGCCGGCGGCACTGGTTTTGCGCCGATCAAGGCGCTGGTCGAGCACGCCATCCATAGTCGCATCGATCGTCCGATCGCCATCTACTGGGGTGCCAAGAACCTCCAGGAACTCTATCTTCCCGAGCTGCCGCAGCAGTGGGCCACCGCGCATGCCAACATAAGCTACATACCGGTGCTGTCGGAGCCGACCACAGCGGACGCCTGGAGCGGTCGCACAGGGCTTGTCCATGAAGCCGTGCTGGCCGATTTCGCTGATCTCTCGGGCTACCAGGCCTATGTCTGCGGCGCTCCCGTCATGGTCGAGGCCGCGCAACGCGACTTTCTGGCGCGCGGCTTGCCCGCCAGCGAGTTCTTTGCCGATATCTTTTCCTACGCTGCCAAGAGCGCCAAACCATGACCGCCGCCCTGATCCGCCGCCAACCCGTTGTCAATCGACAAAAGGCCATTACTGCCAGTCGCGTCATCGTTCACGCGAACTCGGCAGCTGATGCCGGCGCAGCATTGTCGGAACTGTCGTCGATCTGGCCGACGGCCCGCAGCATCTTCCTCAGCCTGCCCGACGCGGCACCCGATGCCGAGTTGCTCGACTGGCAACTGCCGGAAAACGTCATGCTCGAATTGTCGGCCGTCGGACTCGGTGAATCGCCGCTCCGCGAGATCGCCGTTGCGTTGTCCAGTCGCGGCGTCCCGCTGTGCCTGGATGGCTATGAGCCGGGCATGGCCCTGCCGCCTGATTTGGCCTTCCGTTTCTTGCTGGTCGATTCGACCCGCCACGCGACGATCACCAACCCACCCGGACTGGCGCTGGCCAAGGGACTGGCGGACCAACAAGCCTTTACCCGCGCCATGGAGGCCGGCTATTCCGGCGCCTGCGGCTGGTTCTTCCTGCGCGGCTTGCCGACGACTGACAAGCTGAATCCGGGCCACGCGCAAATCGTTCGTGTGCTGAATCTGGTCCGCCGCAATGCCGAGGTCAAGGAAATCGAAACCGCCCTGAAGCAGGACGTGACGCTGTCCTACAAGTTGCTGCGCTACATCAACTCGGCCGGTTTTGGCCTTTCCTGCGAGATCCAGTCGTTCCGTCACGCCGTGGCCATTCTTGGCTTCGACAAGCTCAACAAGTGGCTTTCCCTGCTCCTGGTCACGGCCAGCCGCGATCCTTCGGCACCGGCGTTAATGCAGACGGCGATTGCACGCGGCCGCTTCATGGAAACCATCGGCGAGTCATATTTCGACAAGGCCCAGCTCGACAACCTGTTCATCACCGGGGCCTTTTCGCTGCTTGATGTGCTGCTTGGCGCCCGCATCGAGTCGGTCCTGGAACAAATGCATCTGCCGGAAACTGTGGTCGACGCCTTGCTGCATCGGCAGGGCATTTTCGGCCCCTTCCTCGATCTGGCGCTCGCCTACGAGACCGACGCCATCGCGCCGATACGCGAGAAGGCTGCCGCCCTCGGTCTTTCCACGGCCAAGCTCAATCGGGCACAAATCGAGGCGCTGGCATTCGCCGATGCCTTGCAGCTGAACTGAGCTACTCACCGAGATAGGCGGCGCGCACCCGAGCGTCGCCAGCGAGGGCGTCGCTGGTGGCAGCCAGCGTGATGCAGCCGCTCTCCATGACGTAGCCGCGCTGACAGACTTCCAGAGCCAGGCGGGCATTTTGCTCGACCAAGAGGATCGTGACACCCTCAGCGGCCACCTTGCGGATGACTTCGAACACCTTTTGCACCATCATCGGCGCCAGGCCCATCGACGGTTCGTCGAGTAACAGCAGCTGCGGCCGTCCCATCAGGGCGCGGCCGATCGCCAGCATCTGCTGCTCGCCGCCCGACAGCGTTCCGGCCAGTTGGCCGCACCTCTCGCGCAGCCGCGGCAATAGCTCGTAGATCCGCTCCAGGTCGCGGTCAATGTCGGCATCGCGACGATGGTAGGCGCCCATGGCGAGATTCTCCGCAACCGTCAGGCGCGCGAAGACGCCACGGCCCTCGGGCACCAGCGCGAGGCCACGGTGGATCAAGTGATGGCTGGCGAGGCCATCGATGCGTTCGCCGCCATAGCGAATCTCGCCACTGGACGCTACCAACCGCACCAACGCCTTCAGGGTCGTCGTCTTGCCAGCGCCGTTGGCGCCGATCAGGCAAACCATTTCGCCTTGCTCGACGGCGAAGGATATGCCCTTGACGGCATTGATGCCGCCATAGCGCACATCGAGATTGAGAACGTCAAGCAGGACTGCCAAGATAGGCCTCGATGACTTGTCGATTCGCCTGTACGGCCGCCGGCACGTCTTCGGCAATCTTCTCGCCGTAGTCGAGCACCGCCACGCGGTCGCACAGGCCCATCACCAACCGCACATCGTGCTCGATCAGCAGAACGGTGAGACCGTCGGCGCGCAGCCCCTCGATCAGTGACTTCAGGGCTGCCGTCTCGGTAGCGTTCATGCCCGCCGCCGGCTCGTCGAGCGCCAGCAGTTTCGGCTCGGTGGCCAAGGCGCGGGCGATTTCCAGCCGTCGCTGATCGCCGTAGGCCAGGTGGCGGGCAATATCGTCGGCGCGATGTTCGATGCCAACGTAGCGCAACAGCTCATCGGCCCGGCGGCGCAGCGCCGCCTCTTCAGCGCGGGTGGCGCCATCGCGCAACACGGCACCGATGACTCCCGCCCTGGTGCGCAGGTGGCGTCCGACCATGACATTTTCGCGAGCGGTCATGTTGCCGAACAAGCGAATGTTTTGAAAGGTGCGGGCGATGCCGGCCCTGGCCACCTCATGTGCATTGGCCAGGTGCAGCAACTCGCCGGCGAAGCGGATCTCGCCACCGTCTCGCGGATAGAGCCCGGTCAGGACGTTGAAGAAAGTCGTCTTGCCAGCGCCGTTGGGCCCGATCAGGCCGTAGATCTCGCCACTATTGATCGTCAGCGAAACGTCCTTCAGCGCCTGGACGCCGCCGAAGCGCTTGCTGATCTTGCCTGCCTCGAGCAATACTTTCATCGCGCTTCCGGCAACAAAGTCATTTCGCCAGTTCCCGACGATGGCGCGGTTCGGGCCAGAGACCGGCGGGACGGTAGAGCATGACGGCGATCAGCGCCAAGCCAAAGAGCAACATGCGCAGCGCCTCGGGATCGAGCACCACCTTGCCGAACAGGGCGTGTTGAAGCGGCGCGGCACCATGACGAAAGGCCTCGGGAAGTATGCTCAGCAGCACACCGCCGAGGATGACGCCGGGAATGTGGCCCATGCCGCCCAGTACCACCATGCACAAGACCATGACGGATTCGAGCAGGCCAAAGCTCTCCGGCGAAACGAATTCCTGGAAGCCGGCGAACAGGCCGCCGGAAATACCGCCGAAGCTGGCGCCCATGGCAAAGGCGAGCAGCTTGATATTGCGCGTGTTGATGCCGCAGGCCTTGGCGGCGACTTCGTCCTCGCGGATCGCCACCCAGGCGCGACCGATGCGCGAATCCTGCAGGCGGATGCCGACGAAGACGATGCCCAGCGCCAGGACCACGAACAGGTAGTAGTAGAGCATGACGCCCGAGAAGGTGATGCCAAGGAGGTCGATAGGCTTCGACAACGGATGGCCGAACAGCGTGATCGGGTCGATGCGGGCAATCCCCTTGGGGCCGTTGGTGATGTTGATGGGCGCGTTGAGATTGTTGAGGAAGATGCGGATTATTTCGCCGAAGCCAAGGGTGACGATGGCCAGGTAGTCGCCGCGCAGACGCAAGGTCGGCGCGCCGAGCAGAACGCCGAAGAATCCGGCGACCAGCGCGCCTAGCGGCAGCACTGCCCAGACGGGCCAGTGCACGCCGAGATGCGGCGAAGCGAGCAGCGCGTAAAGATAGGCGCCAACGGCATAGAAGGCGATGTAGCCGAGATCGAGCAGGCCGGCGAAGCCGACTACGATGTTGAGGCCGAGCGCCAGCATGACATAGAGTGCAGCAAAGTCGAGCACGCGCACCCAGGCATTGCCCAGGCTGGCGCCAACCACGATCGGCGCCAACACCAGGGCCACGGCGATCAGCGCCACGCCGAGCCAATGTCTCTTAGGCACGCTCCGCCACCTTCTCCCCCATCAGGCCCGAGGGGCGAAAGATCAACACCACGATCAACACGAAGAAGGCAAAGACGTCCTGATAGTTGGAGCCCAGAACGCCGCCGGTAAGGTCGCCGATGTAGCCGGCACCGAGAGCCTCGATGATGCCGAGGAGAACGCCCCCGACCATGGCGCCGGCGAGATTGCCGATGCCACCGAGCACTGCCGCCGTAAAGGCTTTGAGGCCGAGAATGAAGCCCATGTTGTAATGAGCGATACCATAGTTGGCGGACACCAGAACGCCAGCCAGAGCCGCCAGTGCCGAGCCGATGACGAAAGTCAGCGAAATAATTCGATTGGCGTCCACCCCCATCAGGCCTGCGACGCCCGGATTTTCGGCGGTGGCGCGCATGGCGCGGCCAAGTCGGCTGCGATTCACCAACAATATCAGCCCGGCCATGGTCAACGCGGCAACGACGACGATGATTACCTGGACTTCGGTAAACGAAGCACCGAATATCTCGTGGGTAGCCGACGGCAAGAGCGCCGGTACGGAATGGTAGCTGCGACCCCAGGTCAGCATTGCCAGCTGCTGCAGGACTATGGAGACGCCGATGGCGGTGATCAACGGCGCCAGTCGGGGCGCGTTGCGCAAGGGTCGATAGGCGATCCGCTCGATACCGAAGCCGAGCAACATGCAAACCATGGCCGCCGCCAGAAGGCCGATCAACACCACCAGGGGCCCCGGCAAGCCTCTGTCCGCGAGCGACTGGATGACCGTCAATGAAGACAAGGCGCCGATCATCACCACCTCGCCATGAGCGAAGTTGATCAGGCCAAGGATGCCGTACACCATGGTATAGCCCAGCGCCACCAGGGCGTAGATACTGCCGAGGGTCAGGCCGTTGATGAGTTGCTGCAGGAAGATGTCCACGGCCGCGATGATAAGAGAAACGGCACCCGAAGGTGCCGTTTCTTTGCCCTCAACAAAGACAGATTTCGGCCCTACTTCTTCTCGGCCGGTGCAGGTGCAGGCGCAGCCTCCGCCGGCTTGGCCTGTGCTGCCGGAGCGGCAGCCGGCTCCGGCACGGCGACGCCACCGATAGTCTCCAGCGCCTCCCACTTGCCGCCCTTGGCGACGTAGAGGCTGATGGCGCCGTCCTTGAGGTCGCCGTTGTCGTCAAACTGGATACGCGTGGTCACGCCCTGGTAGTCGGTCTTTGGCAGTTCGGCAAGAATCTTGGCTGAATCGGCGGACTGGGCGCGCTTGATCGCATCGACAACGACCATCACCCCATCGTAGGCATAGGGTGCGTAGAGCTGGATGTCGCCGTACTTGGCTTTGAAACGCTCGATGAACTTCGGCCCCCCCGGCATCTTGTCGTAGGGAATGCCCGGGAGCGAGCAGTAATGGCCGTCGGCAGCATCGCCAGCGTTCTTGACGAACTCGGTGGTGCAGCCGCCGTCGCCCATCAGGAGCTTTGCCTTGATACCAAGTTGCTTCATTTGCATGGCCATCGGCGCCGCCTGTGGATCCATGCCACCGTAGAAGATCAGGTCGGGCTTCTTGCCCTTGATCTTGGTCAGGATGGCCTTGAAGTCCACGGCCTTGTCGTCCGTATGTTCCTCAGCGACCACCTTGACCCCGGCGACAACAGCGGCCTTCTTGAACTCGCCCGCCAGACCCTCGCCGTAGGCGGTCTTGTCGTCGACGATCGCCACGGTCTTTGCCTTCAGCTGATTGCCGGCGTAGGCGCCGAGCACGCGGCCCTGCTGCTCGTCGTTGGCCATGACGCGGAAGGTGGTCTTGAAGCCCTGATGGGTATAGGTCGGGTTGGTCGCCGACGGCGATACCTGTGGAATGCCGGCGTCGGAATAGATCTTCGAAGCTGGAATGGTCGTGCCCGAGTTGAGGTGGCCGATGACGGCATTGACCTTGGCATCGACCAGCTTCTGCGCCACCAGGATGCCCTGCTTCGGGTCGGCCTGATCGTCTTCGCCTTGCAACTCGATCTTCAGCGGCCGGCCGGCGATGATGATACCGGCGGCATTGGCGTCATCAACCGCCATCTGAGCGCCGTTCTCGTTATCCTTGCCGATGTGGGCCTGTGGCCCGGTCAACGGCGCCACGTGGCCCAGCTTGACCAGCAGCGGTGGCGGAGCGGTCGGTTGCGGGGCGGCGGCGGCAGGCGCGGCTTCTTCCTTCTTGCCACAACCGACGGCGATCAGCGCCGCGGCGATGGCAATCGTCATCGTCTTCACAGGCAATTTCATTGGGCATCTCCGGGGTGGATGGAAGCGGCAGATTCTGCGCGGAGCCCCATGGCTTGTCAATGAAGCGCCCAGGCCGACACGGCTAGGTATTCAGGCGTTCAACCTGCTCGCGCAATTTTTCCGGATCGTCAAAGCGCAGCAGGCGACTGACCTTCTGCGTCAGCTGGTCGGCGTCAGCCATGACCACTTGCTGCTTTACCTCGAGTATCTGCGACGGGTGCATTGAGAATTGCCGCAGGCCCATGCCAATGAGCAGGCGCGTCATGGCCGGATCACCGGCCATCTCGCCGCAGACAGCCACCGGCACATCCATGCGGCTGCCGGCGGCGATGGTTTGGGCAACCAGACGCAGGACGGCTGGATGCAAGGGGTCATAAAGATGCGCCACTGCCTCGTCGGTGCGATCGATGGCCAGCGTGTACTGGATGAGGTCATTGGTGCCGAGCGACAGAAATTGCAGTCGCTTGACGAAAGGTCCGAGCGCCAGCGCCGCCGCCGGAATTTCGATCATGCCGCCAACCTTGATGCCCTCGTCGAACTTGTGCCGGCTGTCGCGCAACTGGGCTTTGGCCTGCTCGATCATCGCCAGTGTCTGCTCGATCTCGATCGCATGGGCCAGCATGGGGATCAGGATCCTCACCTTGCCGTAGTGAGAGGCGCGCAGGATCGCCCGCAATTGGGTGAGAAACATCTGCGGTTCGGCCAGGCAGTAGCGGATGGCGCGCAGACCGAGCGCCGGATTCGGCGTCTGGCGCTCGCCGCCGGACATCGCGTTGATCGTCTTGTCGGCACCGATGTCGAGCGTACGGATGGTCACCGGGCAGCCGGCCATGGCTCTTGCGACCGCCTTGTAGGCATCGAACTGCTCTTCCTCATCGGGCAGGTCATCGCGGTTCATGAACAGGAATTCGGTCCGGAACAGGCCAATGCCATCGGCCGCGACATCCTTCACCTGTTCGGTATCCTGAGGCAATTCGATGTTGGCGTAGAGTGCCACTTCCTCGCCGTCGAGCGTCGCCGAACGGGCCGTCTTCAGGCGCTTGAGTTTGGTCCGTTCGAGTTCGAGTTCGCGCTTGCGCAGGCGATATTCTTCGAGCACGCGCTCATCGGGCTGGACAATAAGGACCCCGCGCGTGCCATCGACGATGAGCAGATCATCCTCGCGCACCAGCGGCCGCGCGTGATGCAGACCGACCACTGCCGGAATGGCAAGGCTCCTGGCAACAATCGCCGTGTGCGATGTGGCGCCGCCGAGGTCGGTGACGAAACCGCCGATCTTCAGCTTCTTGAACTGAATGGTATCGGCCGGAGAAAGATCGTGGGCGACGATGATCAGGTCTTCTTCCTTGCCGCGGCGACCGATCTTCCGCCCCTTGCCCATCAGGGCCTTGAGCACACGCTCGGCAACCTGGACGACATCGTGCTTGCGCTCGCGCAGGTAGCCATCCTCGATATCCTCGAACTGGCTGACCAGCTGCTCCATCTGCTGCACCAAAGCCCATTCGGCATTGCAGCGACGCCCGCGGATCAAATCCTTCGGCACCTCGGTAAGCAACGGATCCTCGAGGATCATGGCATGAATGCCGACAAAGGCCGCCACCTCGGAAGGCGTGCCGGGTAACGACGCTTCGCCGTGAAGGGCTTCCAGCTCAGCGCGAACCACATCGACGGCAACGTCGAAGCGCTCGATTTCCCCCGCCACTTCCTTCTCGCGCACCTGATAGTGCGCCACTTCGAGCGTCGCGTGCGACACCAGGTGTGCCCGGCCGATGGCGATACCGGAGGAGACCGCCAGACCGTGCAGGGAAAAGGTCATTGCCGCGAACTCATTCGTGTTCGCCAAACTTGCTGGCGACCAGCGCCTGAAGCGAGGCCAACGCCTCCTCGGCGCGCTCCCCTGCGCAATCGATCACAACTTTGGCGCCCTTGCCGGCAGCCAGCATCATCACGCCCATAATGCTCTTGGCATTGATGCGGCGGCCGTTTCGTTCCATCCACACTTCGCACGGATAGCTACCAGCCATTTGGGTCAGCTTCGCCGAGGCGCGCGCATGCAAACCCAGCTTGTTTACGATTTCAACTTCGACCTTCGGCACTTCGTCTCCTTAGTTTTCCATCTGCAGGACGCCGTCGCGACCCCCGGCGACGGCCTTTGCCACCAGCATCGCCATGCCTTTTTCGCGATAGGTCAACGCCCGCACCAGCATCGGCAAATTGACGCCTGCGACGCCTTCGACCTTCCCTGGCTGCAACAGTTTCATGGCGACGTTGGCCGGCGTGGCACCGAAGATGTCGACCAGGATCAGCACACCATCCCCACGATCGACCGTCGTCAGCAGGTCGCGGGCGATCGGCAGCAGGTCCAAAGGATCGTCTTGGGCTGCCACGCCCAACTGCAACAGTTGCGGCGGCCGCTTGTTGAGAACGTGGCAGGCGCACTGAAGCAGTGACTCGCCATAGCTGCCGTGCGTGATCATGAGCAGTCCGATCATGGTGCGCTCATTGTAACGCGCGCCTTCATGGCGTCGGTCATCGCCACCGCGCCCTGAGCGTCCACGCGCAGGACGTGGTCGATGGCCAATTTGCCGGCAAGACGCCGCCAGTCGTCGCCGGCGATGAACAACGGTTTGCTGGCGACGTCGGACCACATCCCGGCGGCGTCGCGCTTGGCAATCAGGACAGTCACCGCCTGCGTTCCTTCGGCCGGCTGGCCGCTGCGCGGATCGATCAGGTGGCAATAGCGTCGGCCGGCGATCTCGAAGTAGCGTTGATAGTCGCCGGAAGTACCTATGGCCTCACCATCGGCGAGATCCAGGGTGGCCAGCGGCGCCGTCTGGCGCGGGTGCTGGATACCGACGCGCCAGGGTTTGCCGCCCTTGCTACCCAGTGCCATGACGTTGCCGCCAATGTTGATCAGCGCATTGGCAATGCCGTGGCTCTTGAGAATCGCCGCCGCCCGATCGAGCGCCACGCCCTTGAGATAGCCGCCAAAATCGAGGGCGACGGCCCGGTTGCGGCTACTGACGCTATTGCCGTCGATGCGGAGGTCACCGATCGACGGCCGCGCGCGTACCAGTTCGTCGAGCTTGTCGGCAGGCGGCAGCTGGGCCTTGAAGCTGTCGTCATGAAAGCCCCAAAGCGCCACCAGACGGCCAATCCCCGGATCGAAGAGATACTCGCCGGCGGCCGCCAGCGACTGCGCCTGGCGTATGTAGCCGGCGAATTCGGCCGTCACTTGATGTGTCTGTCCGGCGGCGATCGCATCGTTCAGCGCTGTCATCTCCGAGGGTTGCCAGGCGTGGTAGGTGCGGTGCAGCCGGTCGAATTCGCGCAAGACCTCGGCCACGGCCGTGCGCGCCTTGGCCTCGGGTTCGCCCCAGACCAGCACCTCGACGCGGGTGCCGAAGACGTAGGATTCCTCAGCGTAGGGCACGTCCCGGCCACAGGCAGTAATCAGCAAGGCGCCGAGCAACGCCAGCCAGAATCTCACGGCACCGCCTGCTCGCCGGCTTCGAGCTCCAGAGCGGCCGCGATCAGCGCCAGGCGGGCGATGACGCCATAGGCATAAAAGCGATTTGGCGGCGCATCCGGGCCCAGGCAACAGTTTGGCAGTGTGCAGCAGCTTTCGAACGCCAGTGGCTCGAAGCGCATCCCCGGAGCATTGAGATTCTCGTCCACCCGACGCTGCGAATTGACCCGGTAGAAGCCGCCGACGACATAGCGGTCTATCATGTAGATAACCGGCTCCGCAGTACCCTCGGCGACGGTTTCACAGGTCGGCACGCCCTCCTGGATCAACATTTCGGTGAACGACAGGCCTTCCTTGCCAACCGCCATCTTGTTGCGCTGGCGGCGCGACAGCCCCTTGACTTCGCTGGCGTCACGCACCGTCATGACGCCCATGCCGTAGGTACCGGCATCGGCCTTGACGATGACGAACGGCTGGCTGTCGATGCCGTATTCGCTGTACTTGGTACGGATGCGCTGCAACACCGCATCAACCTGCGCCGCCAGACATTCTTCGCCAGCGCGCTCGTGAAAGTTAACCGCCCCGCAAACGCCGAATTCCGGATTGATCAGCCAGGGATCGAAATCGAGGTGTTGGGCAAAGGCCACGGCGACATCCTGATAGGCAGCGAAATGGCCGGATTTACGCCGCACGTGCCAGCCGGCGTGCAAAGGCGGAATCACATACTGTTCGTCGATGCCGCGCAGAATCTCCGGTACGCCGGCCGACAAATCGTTGTTGAGCAGGATCGCACACGGGTCGAAATCATCAAGGCCGAGCCGGCCACCAGTGGCACCGAGGCGGCGCAGCGGCTCGAGCACCAGCGACTGCCCGTCGGCCAGTTCGATGGTCGTCGGCACAGTCACGTCCGCAAGCAGCGAGCCGATGCGAACATTGAGTCCGGTATGCCGCAGGATGCTGGCCAGGCGAGCCAGGTTCATCAGGTAGTACTGGTTGCGCGTGTGGCTCTCGGGCACCAGCAGCAGATTCTTCGCCTCCGGGCAGATCTTCTCGATCGCCACCATCGCCGCCTGCACGCACAGTGAGTCAAAATCCGGATTCAGGTTGTTGAAACCACCCGGGAACAGATTGGTGTCAACCGGTGCGACTTTGAAACCGGCGTTGCGCACATCGACTGAGGCGTAGAACGGCGGCGTGTGTTCCTGCCACCAGCCGCGCAACCAATGCTCAATGCTGGTCTCGGCATCAAGAAAGCGCCGCTCGAGATCGAGCAGAGGGCCGGTAAGCGCAGTAGTGAGACGCGGCACCATCAGAAAATTCCTCCCACTTCGTAGGCCGAGAAGTCTTCCGGCAACAATGAGTTTTCGAGACTGCGTTGGCCGAACAGATAGCGGCCGTCGCAGACGAAGCCCAGCTCGTGCCAATCGACGTCGTTGAGCATGCCGGTCAGCCGGATCAGGTGCTGATCGCTGAGCCCGTTAAGATGCGGAAACATCGCCAACACCGAGCCATCGTAGTTCGGGCATTGATGCAGAAAGAACGGCCGCTTGTTGCGCGTCTTGTGATTGACATAGATGCGCGACCGCTCGGAAACGTGGTGCCGCCGTCCCCACTGCCACCAGTTGCGCTCGTCGAAACGGGCGACACGGCGCGCCAGCAATTGCGCCTTGAACTGCTCGAGGTAGGGCAAGGGCTGGTCGAAGATCATGCGCCGAATGGTGCCGTCTTGCGCTGTCTTGGAACAGACGAAGTCGGTATCACCGAGGTCGCTGTTGGCAAAGATGGCGTCGGCGCCCGATACTGCCCCCACCTTGACGGCAAAAACGCTGTTCAGCGGTACGCTGTAGATGCCGCGGGTGAACAACAACTGGCCACCGGCCAGCACCATGCGCCGGCCATCACCGGTGCGCCGGCTCAGATTGCCCTTCTCAAAGCGCCAGATGGCGCAGTTGGGCACCACGCCCTCGAATATCCTGGCATCACCAAGCTCTTCGTAATCAGTGATCGTGCCCTGTTCGTAGAGCCAGGTGTTGAGACGCGCGGCAGCGGTCGCCTTGAGGAATTCGCGTGGCGTGATGAACACCAGTTCGCCGCCCGGCCGCAGATGGCGAACGCACTTCTCGATGAAATGCAGGTAGAGGTTGGCATGGCCGTCGAGCAATTGCGTCGAGAAGTGCAGTCGTGTCGATGGGCAAATGTCGCGAGCCCGAACGTAGGGCGGATTGCCGATCACGGTAGCGAACTTCTCGCTCTCGGGATAATTGAAGAAATCCATCACCAATGCGCCCGCTGGTGCAAATCGACTGTCTTGTTCGATCGCCACCCTCTCGGCAAAGTCACCGAGCTGCGAGGTGAAGGCGCCGTCGCCGCATGCGGGTTCGAGAATCCGCCCGCGGTGATGCGCCAATCGCAGCATGCGCTCGACTATGCCCGGCGGCGTAAACACCTGGCCGCGGCCGGCGATATCGCGATCATGATTCATGGCTGGAGAAGCAGGAGGGAGCTAGCCAATAATGGTAGCACGGCTCACCGGCGCTCCTTGGCGGCCTCCGCCTCTCGGCGCTCGGCGCGCAACCGCGCCTCTTCGACCTGACGCCGGTTCTTCTCGGCACGGGCTGCCGCCGCCTCTGTCCGTACCGGTTCGTCGATCTGGCGCTGGGCATCGCGCTCGGCCAGTTGTCGCTTCTTCTCGATCAGGTCGAGTTGGTGAGCCTCACGCTCCAAACCGCGTACCCTTGCCAACTCGTTCCTGTGCGCCTGCGCCGCCTCCTCGCGACAGTCGCTGACCAGAAATCTTTGCCAGCAGGCCGCCTGCTGCTCGGCAAGGCGGCGTTCTGCCTCAGTGCGCAACTTGGTTGCCTGTTCGCGCAAGGCTTCGCTCGGGTTCTCTGCCGGGTGGGCGGCGTCCTCGGCGAAAGCGCCGCCGACAATCGGCGCAACCAGGATCATTATCAGCAGGGCACGCATCTCAGGTTGGATGCCAGCGCCGCGGATCGATGCCCCAGCGCGCGTACGACTCGAAGCCGACGATGGACGGCGGCTCCAGTCGATGGCCGAGGTCGAGCAGATAAGGCCGGACATAGCGGTCGATGCGGGTGTCGAACATGACGCAGATACGCGGCTTGAGCAGATCATCGCGATTTTGCTCGACCACCACCGCCAGATAACCGTTGTCCAAGCGCACCAGCGAGCCTACCGGGTAGATGCCGACGGTACGCACGAAGGCCTGGACCAGATCCACGTGAAAGTGGCGGCTGGTCATGCCGTAGATCTGCCGCAGAGCCTCGGTCGGCTCGGTACGTTGCTGATAGGATCGATCCGAGGTGAGCGCGTCATAGACATCGACAATGGCTGCCACCTGCGCATGCAGTGGAATCTGGTCGCCGGAAAGAGCATGCGGATAGCCAGTGCCGTCGAGGCGCTCGTGATGGTGGGCGACCACGTC
>Ga0265325_10000161_pt1 | contig 47245 bp, 42 predicted proteins | sample 41420metaG_FD_202090 | JGI IMG/M metagenome (GOLD analysis project Ga0265325, IMG submission 202090) | Rhizosphere microbial communities from Carex aquatilis grown in University of Washington, Seatle, WA, United States - 4-14-20 metaG | ecosystem: Host-associated > Plants > Roots > Rhizosphere...
CGTGTCTCGCAAATAAGCCGAAGCGCGCGCCTGGGCAACCGTGAACTCGGAAACTGGCGGTGGGAAAAAGTCGGGCAGCGGCCGCGGCAAAGCCGTGAACCTGGCTCCGTCCCGCAAGGGCGGAAGGCTCGGCGGCGCGGCGTCGGCAAAGCGGCCGGCGTCGCTGCGATCCCGTTCGGCCAAAAAAGCGGCGGCAACACGGCGCCGAAACTCGGTCTGAAAGTCATTCACTGAAAGCAGAGGTCCTCATGCTTGGAACAATTCTGATTGTCGTTCTGTTGCTGATACTCCTCGGGTCCTGGCCGTCATGGCCTTACAGCCGTGATTGGGGCTACTACCCGAGCAGCACGATCGGGCTCATCTTGGTCGTCATCGTGGTTCTCGCCGTGTTCGGCCGTATCTAGGCAGAGCTTAGAGCTGCGCCGCGCGGCGACTGGTGCCTTGGCAACAGCAAACGCGGGGCGACCATTCCCGATTGCAACGATCAAAGGTTTCACGCACTCGGGAACCACGCCAGGCCAATCCGCGTTTAGTTACGTGATCAATTGGAGACGAGGAGAAATCGCAATGAAGAAGGTCAAACATATTGCCGTCGCCGCGCTCTTCGGAGCGGCCGCTATCGCCGCCACCACCGGCGGCGCGTCGGCCTATGTTGCATGCAATCGCTTTGGTGACTGCTGGCATACGGATCACCGTTATCACTACAATCCTGACCTGAAGGTCCAATTCCATGACGACGGCTGGTACTTCCACAGAAGCTGGGACCATGACCGCGATCATCGCTGGCATGATTGGCACGACGGCCATGGCTATTGGCGCAACGGCGTGTGGATCACGTTCTGACATTGCTTCGCGCCCGGTCGGTCAGTCATTTGACGCCCCTCGTGACCGGCACGATCGAGCACGAAACAGCCCGGTAACTTCGGTTGCCGGGCTGTTTTGCATAACAGACGGTTCAAGCGCGCGCGTCGTCAGGAGCGCGCGTCACCCCCGTGAAAGCGGAAAGGAAAATTCGCAGCGCAGCCCTTCACGATCGAACGTGAGCACCGTTTCGCCACTTGGCTCGTGGCGCACGGCGCTTCTGATCACTTTGCTGCCAAAGCCCTCGCGCTGCGGAATCTGGACCGGCGGACCACCCGTCTCGTGCCATGAAATCGTGAGCTTGGGCGCGTCCGTCGCCTGCGATTCCAGTTTCCATCGCACTTTGACATTGCCGCCCGGCAACGACAGCGCGCCGTATTTCAACGCGTTCGTCGCCAGTTCGTGCATGGCCAGCGACAGTCCGCCGGCCGTTAGTTCGCTGACTGCGACGTCGGGGCCCAAGATCTCGATGCAGTCGCCGCGGTCCTGATCGAGAAATGGCGTCAGCGCCGCTTCGATTATTTTGCGCACGTTCGCCGCCCGCTCGTCGGATGCCAGAACGATGCTGCCAGCCGCGAGAATCGCCCGGATGCGACCCATAAAACGTTCGAAGAACTCCTGGACCGCTGATGCTTCGCCTTTCACGGACTGCCGTCCGATGGCATCGAAGATCGCGCTGAGATTCTTGGTCCGGTGCCGCATCTCGCCAATCGTAAGCGCCGCCAGTCTCTCAGACTGTTTCTGGTGCGAGATTTCCGTCGCACTGCCCACAATCAGGCGCGCGCCAGCCGGGGAATCGAGCGTAGCCACAGCGTCGCTGAACAAGAACCAGCGCCAGTCACCCAGATTGTCGGAGAGCCGCAATTCGCACGACTGTGCCACTCCCGCCGGTTGCTTCATCAGTCGGTCAAGGTGGCGATTGAAAATTTGCACGTCGTCTTCATGAACATTGGCCTGCCAGTCGAGCGCGTCGTTCGAACGATCGTCTTCTGCGAAACCGAGGAGATGGAGCAGCGAGCGGTTCCGGAAAACGACTTCGTGGCTCCGTGCGTCGTACACATATGCCACCGTCGGCATGGTTTGCATGGCGCGTCGCAGCGACTGCCCGGCATCGAACTCCGGCGAAACCGAACGCTCATCGTTGCGGCCACCCGCGTCGTTTTCTTCGTCAGCTACAGCCATGCACCGTGGTTCCTGCGAAGAATTTCGGCTGTCCGCCTTGCCTGGAGAGGCAGAAAGGCAAGTTGAGATATGCCGGCAAGCGGACTTTAATGGATCGAATCTGGCCGACTACCTGAATGCCAAGTCGGGCATTTTTGCGGCAAGAATGGATGATTCAGTATCTCATTGACTCCGAACCAAATCTCGCACGGCGGTCGACCAATCGGTTCGCGCACGGAAAACGTGCACGTTCGCCAGACAATTGAATCTCAAGCCAGCGAAAGATCCGCGTGAGAACGCGTTCGCGATGTTTCCAGTGCAACAAGAGGTGTGGTCCGGTGCGGAAAAGCCGCCATTGCTTGTCTCCGGCAAGCTCTGCGTAAAGGCGTGCGACGCAGGCAAGACGGAGCAGATCGTCTCGTCCCCCGACCAAAGTCATAACGGGCACGCGCACGGACCTCGCGGCATCAACCGCTCCAAGCGCCAGCTTGAATAGTCCGATCAGCATGGACGGCCGGGCACTGCGAAGCACGAGCGGGTCGAACATCAGTCTCAACCCCGCACCGGGTGTGAAGTCCCAGGCGCTCAGTCGCTCTATCCTGATGGCGCTATTCGGCAACATCTTATTCAAGATGCGCATGAGATAGGCGCCGAAAAGTCTTTGCCAGCTTCCCGTGACGGCTCCTGGCGCAACAAGCACCAGGCCTGCGATGGCCGCGTCACGTGCCGCGGCATGGACCGCGAGGGCCGCACCCATGCTCTCGCCGAGGATAAAGAGCGGCAGTTCGTGGCCGTAACGCAGCCGCAGGAATTCTGCTGCGTCGATGACATCCTGAGTCATCCTCGTCTTGCCGCTCCAGCGCCCTCTCGACGCGGTTTGGCCAAATCCCCGCTGGTCGATCGCCAGCGCCGCGAAACCCTGGCGGGAGAACTGCGGCCCGATCTCGTCGAACGAGCCGCAGAAGTCGAAGGCTCCATGCAGGCAGAGGAGGAGCGCACGCGGACTCTGTGCGGGCCACAATCGGTAGGGAACATTTGCGCCGTCCGATGCACGGAACGACCCGCTGCGCAGAGGCACAGAGTGATCGTTTCCGACGAGGGACCAGCGCGCGTCATTGGCGTCGCTGACGTCGGCGCTCGAGTTCGTCTCGAAGCCGATTCGATACGCCCCCTCCATCGCCGTGCTAATCCCCGCTTACCCGCCGCGCCACCGTCAAGCCGCCGACGAGCAGCAGCAGGAAAAGGACCATGAAGATAAAGAATAGGATCTTTGCGATGGCGAACGAGGCGCCCGCGATGCCCGTGAAACCCAAAACGCCGGCCAGAAGGCCGACTACCAGAAATATAACCGCCCAGCGCAACATGAAAACCTCCCACGAATTGTCTTTCAGGAAACGCGTGATCAGCGAAGGAGTTCCCGCCGCGGCGGGCAACGTCGAACTGCGACGTGAACCCGCAAGGATCAGTGACTGGCCAGGCGGCGACTCCGGCGGTCATAGTAGCGGCTATGGCGGACATAATGCCTGTGGTGGCAATCGGAGTCGCGTGCGACGGCGTTGCCGGCAAGGCCGCCAACTGTGGCGCCCGCCAAGACGCCGCCAAGGCTGCCATGACTGACGGCGCTGCCGATCACGCCGCCACCAAGAGCTCCGATGACAGTGCCGGTCGTGTGATTGTGGTGGCTGCAGGAGTCGGCGTGGGCTGCGCTGACGCTGAGACCAGCCATAAGAACAATCGAGGCCAACGCGGTTTTCATCCGATTTTTCATGTTGAACTCCGTCGATGCTGTGGTCACTTTTGGAAACGCGGGCCTGCGTATCGCGTTCCCATTTGATTTCACCCTCAATTTCGCCTCCCGGATGAACCACAACGCACGCCGCGCGTTAGGTCACTGTCCAAGAGGAGTGAGCGATGTTCGAACTGGCGGATTTGCCCTACCCGGTAGACGCGTTGGAGCCGGTCATTTCGGCTAGAACTCTTCAGTTTCATCACGGCAAGCACCACGCGACCTACGTCAAGGAGCTCAATAGACTGCTCGAGGAGGAGGAAATCGCTCCGTCGGCGCTCGAAACAATCATCCGGCAAGCGGCAAAATCTGCGGATCGAAAACTGTTCAACAACGCAGCCCAGGCCTGGAATCACAGCTTCTTCTGGGTGTGCATGTCGCCAGCGCCAACCCGTCCCGATCACGCACTGGTCGCGGCGGTCGCAAAGACATTCGGCGGACCAAGGGAGCTGAAAAAAGCATTCGTCGCTGCAGGTGCCGAGCATTTCGGCTCCGGCTGGGTGTGGCTCGCCGCGAACCGTGACGGTACCCTTAAAGTGCGGTCGACGCATGATGCGGACGACACGCTCACGCAGGGCCGCCTGACGCCCTTGTTCGTCTGTGACGTGTGGGAACACGCGTACTATCTTGACCACCAGAACGACCGAAAAGGATTTCTGGAGGCCTGGTTCGACAGGCTCGCCGATTGGAGCTTCGCGTCAACGCAGTACGCGGCCGTCCTCGGCAAAGGCGAAACCTGGCGGCATCCCTTACCGACAGACGTTGAAGCGCAGAAGCGCGCGGCAGCGCGTTGAAGTCCCTTCCACCGAGTGCAGGAGAAAATCGTGAAAGCACGCAGCGACGACGAGAAGCGCAATGCCGAGCCCTTTTTGAGCGATATCAAGACGCTGCGTGAAAACGCTCGCCGCCACATCGCCGAAGGCGCGGTCACCAGCACTTATGAGGGCGACGTTTCGCGCACGATCGACATACTCCAGAGCGTGCTGGCGACGGAGCTGGTCTGCGTGCTGCGCTACACGCAGCACTCCATCGCGGCAACCGGTCTTTCCAGCGAGAGCGTACGCTCCGAATTCGCAGAGCATGCCAAGGAAGAACTGGCGCACGCCATGTCGGTCGCGGAGCGCATCAATCAGCTTGGCGGATCGCCAGACTTCAATCCGCAGGGCTTGTCCAGCCGGTCTGCCTCCGAGTATTCGACCGGCGACGACCTGTCCGCGATGATTCGTGAAAACCTCGTCGCCGAGCGGATCGCAGTCGATCACTACCGGGAACTGGTGCGGTATTTCGGCGACAGCGATCCAACGACACGCGTGATGATCGAATCGATTCTGGCCGTCGAGGAAGAACACGCCTCGGACATGCAGGACCTGCTTGCGACCCACCCAGGCGCCTCGCGTTAGGCGCCGGGGTTCAGGCAGCCTTGCGCCGGGCAGGATGGAAGAACAGAGCCTGTCCCACCGTCGCCTGCACGGTTTCGGGAAGGAACGGCTTGGCGACCAGGTATGTCGGCTCGGGCCGTTCGCCCGTCAAAAGTTTCTCGGGATAGGCGGTGATGAAGATCACCGGAATGTCGAAGCTGCTGAGAATGTCCGACACCGCATCAATCCCTGAGCCGCCCTGCCCCAGATTTATGTCGGCGAGCACGAGGCCCGGCTTCTCCGCGAACGCCATTGCGACCGCTTCCTTTCGGGAGGCGGCAACGCCGACGACCTGGTGGCCCAGTTCCGTCACGAGATTTTCGAGATCCAGCGCGATGATCGGTTCGTCTTCGATGATCAACACGCGCGATTGCAACTCGCGGTCTATCACAGTCTGGGTATCGACGATGGCTCGTTCGACTTCCCCGGGCGTGAGTCCAAGGATGAACGCGGCGTCCTCCACGCTGAACGACTCGACCGCCGTGAGAAGAAGTGCAGCGCGTTTGTGGGCATCAAGCGCAGCCAACCTCGCTTCGGGAGCGGACGAAGCAGCCGAGGACTTGGAGGATGGCGAGAGTCCGTCAACGCTGCCCGAGGCGCTCGACCAGATCGCGTGAAAAACGCGATAGAGACCAATGCGCGGGGAAACGGAATCGACAACGGATTCTTCCCCTTCGATCATGGCTGTCAGGGCTGCGCGGACATAAGCGTCACCGCTGCTCTGGGAGCCGGTCAGCGCCCGGGCATAGCGGCGAAGGTAAGGGAGATGCGGCGCGAATGATTGCGTCATACTCATGCAGAGAGCGCTCCAAGCCTGTGTGGTTTTTCACCCGCCAGCCGTAAATGTCGTCCGCCCGAAAAAGTTCCATGCTGATTGGAACTTTTTACCGCGGCCGTCGTTAGAAGTGTTTGGGAACAAAGGGATCGTTTGAAACGATCGACTTGGCGGCGGGAAGCGACAGTTACTTCCTTGGCTTAGTGGTTGTTTTGGTGGTTTCGCATTTGCAGGATCATGCCGTGTCCAAGGAAAAATCTCCTAGCAACGAAAAGACGCGGGCGGCCCGCGCGCGTCAGCAGGTGATTGGTCGCGAGCTCCGACGCATTTTCGACACCGTCGTTCAGGAGCCTGTGCCGGACGAGTTTCTCGATCTCCTCAAGAAAATGGACGCAGCAGCCGACGATCCTTCAGAGAAAGGCTCGACTTGACGCTACCTCGCGACACGAACTCTGCGCCGTGCGGGTCGGACTTTGACGCCAAGGCGTTCAAGGACGAATTGCTGGCGCTCGTTCCGTTCCTGCGCGCCTTTGCCCGATCTCTTTCGGGCAGGACGGAAGGTGCCGATGACCTTGCGCAGGAAACGCTCGTCAAGGCCTGGCAGTCGCGTGAGTCCTTCGAAGCCGGAACTAATATGAAGGCGTGGCTGTTCACGATTCTTCGCAACCAGTTCTACTCCGAACGCAGGCGGGCCTGGCGCCAGACGCCGTGGGACGCTGACGCTGCCGAGCGGATCGCAGGCAATAATGGAGGGCAGGCGTGGGCGGCGGAACTGTCCGACATGGCACGTGCGTTGAGAACTCTGCCGTCCGAACAGCGCGAAGCGCTCATTCTCGTAGGTGCCGGCGGCTTTGCCTATGAAGAAGCGGCAAAGATCAGCAACTGCGCCGTCGGCACGGTAAAGAGCCGAGTTGCGCGCGCCAGAAAAGCTTTGCTCGCCCTCCTGGAAGGCGACCAGAAACTGCCGACTTCCAACCGACCAACACAAGGAGATGCCGCCCGTGAAATCATGGCGCAGTTGGATCGCCTCGCGCCCGACGACGGACCCGACTCTTCCGACCGCCGATCCAAAGGATCTGCTTTATGAGCATAGCTGGTCGCTGCGCGTCAGGCTCCTGCTATTCGTAACGGTCGCGCTGTTGCCGATTGCCATTTTCAGCATTCTGCAGGGTATCGAGCGCGCACAAGCCGATGTCGCATCCATCCACGAAAGGCTGATCACATCGGCGCAGAATGCGGCGAGCGACGAGGAGAACGTTCTCGCGTCTGCCGAGCAGATTGCACGGGCAATATCCAACATAAGGGCGGTGCGCTACGCGGCGCCCGGCTGTGACACCTACCTCAGCGATGCGTTGATCGGAGTTGCCTATTTCAGCAATTTGGCGCGACTCGACAAAAACGGAGTGGTGGTCTGTTCGGCACTTCCGACGGCCAACGGAACAAGCGCCGGGGCACTTCCCATCTTCAAGATTGCAAGCCACTCGCGCGAATTTGTCGTGAGCAACGAGATCCAGAGCCCCGTGCTTCACCGGCCGGTCGTCGCCGGTATGCTTCCCCTGTATGACGCGTCCGACAGGTTCGACGGCACGCTCACGATCGCGCTCGATATCAACTGGCTGGAACGCATCGTCAAATCGAGTGATGTCTCGGACGGCGCAGTGGTGTTCGTCTACGATTCGCGCGGCCACGTCCTCGCGGCCAGCGACCCCGCGGTCGCCGGCGCGCTCGCAAACCACTCCAAGCCGGGCGATGCCGACGGCATTTTGCGCTACGGCCACGACCAGAACGGCACCGACTGGACCTTTGCATCGGCGCCATTGCGCGGCGGCAGCATGTCGGTCGCCTTCGCCATGCGCCGTTCGAGTCTGTTCGGAGCAACATACCTCCACGTCGGCGCAGACTTCCTGATGCCAATCATCATGATCGGCCTTGCGTGGGCCGGAATCTGGTTCGCGGCCGAAAATGTGGTGACGCGCTGGATCTCCTACCTGCGCCGGTTTTCAGCCGCCTACAGAAGCGGACACTACGCCGTCCGGCCGCAGCTCGAGGGCGCACCACGGGAATTTCGCTCGCTCGGCGAGGGCCTCGCGGAGATGGCTGCGTCAATCCAGGACCGCGACCGCCGTCTGCGCGATGCCCTGGAACAGAAATCCATCCTGATCCGCGAAATCCATCACCGCGTGAAGAACAATCTGCAGATCGTCATGAGCCTGCTGAGCCTTCAGGCCGGGCGTTTGCGCGACCGGTCGGCCCGCGATGCTCTCATGCAGGCACAGGTCCGTATCAACGCGCTGGCGCTGGTTCACCGCATACTTCACGAGATCGAAGACATGACGACGGTTGATCTGAAGCGGCTGTTGCATGAACTTACCGAGCAGATCGCTGAAGGCATGCGCCATGAGAACAGCCGAGTCCGGATCCAGGAAAATGTAGTTTCCCGCACAGTCTCGGGTGACCTGGCCGTGCCGCTCGCGCTTTTTGTTGTCGAAAACCTCACCAACATCTTCAAATACGCGTTTCCGCCCGGCTATGACGGGCAGATATCGCTGACTCTGGAGCCTGTCGACGACGACAATTTGAGCCTGACGATCGAAGACAACGGAATCGGATTTGATGCATCCCTACCGTCCCCGGGACTTGGCGGACGCCTGATCGGCACCTTCGGTTCGCAAGTCGGCGGATTGTCTAAAGTCTGTTCCGAGCCGGGAACCGGCACACGAGTCGAGTTGATTTTCCGTGATCCGGCGGTTGCCTCCGCCGCGTGACGGGCGTGCATTTTGCGACAGATACGGGCCTGACTAGTGGACGATACAATTTATTGAAGGGTGTTCGTTTCCAGCCGCTTTTCTGTGTGTCTTCGGAACCGACGCGGGTCTCAGCCGTTTTCTTGAGCACGGAAATTGCGGTGCGGCCGGAAAATGCCGCTTCGAAAAGCAAAGGAGACGTGTGATGACATTCAAGTCACTCTTGTGCACAGCGGCGACGACTATCGCGATTTTGGGAATGGGGGCTCCAGTTCTCGCGGCTCCTGCGAAGGCTCCCAGCGGGGAGGAAACAGCCGCGCGTGGGACGGCATTTCAGGTGCCGCTCGATCGGGTGACCAATCCCAAGGGCCGGCTCGCCAAAGCGACTGTTGAAGACAAGAACGGCAACAGCGTAGGCGCGGTGCACGATGTTGTCGTCGACCACGACGGCCGACCGACCGCCGTTCGCGTGAATGTCGGAGGCTTTCTGGGAATGGGAACGAAATTGATCGAATTGCGGGCGACCGAGTTGAAATATGAGCAGGATCGAAACGTCCTGATCACCAAGCTCCGCAAGCCGCAGATCGAGGCGATGCCCGCAATCAACACGTGACGCATGAAGGTGTCCGGCCCGCTCGGCCGGACGCCGGTTCTCGCTCTTGTTCGGTTTCGGTCACACTAGGCGGCCAAAGAACACTCTTGCTGAAGTCGTCGGAACCAAATCGCGCAAGCTTGGTTTAGCAATCGCTGGCGGGAGGTGGAGAGGACCAAGCGCCCTCAAGCCGCCCCGCGCCCTCGCAGCTTCCCGCCAGCACCTGCATGCGATCGACAATGATTTAAATCGCACGGAGACTATCATTGTCTGCTTTAGCGCCTTCAACCTGCAGGCAACTTAAACGTTGGCCGCGTTTGATGCTGCAAATGCGGTCCAACAATCGGCCTTCCAGCAATGGCACTTGAGCCCCGGCACTTCGAAGTGACTCTCACCAAACCTGACGGCGAGGTGTCTATTGTCATGATGGTCAGCGCCACCACCCCCGAGGAAGCCAGCGATCAAACCAGGAAAATGCTCAAGGACGACATCGTTACGGCGATCGTTCGCTATGACGGCGTCGTCGTGGGCGCAATTCACGTCGGCGAGTAGAACGAGGGCCAGACGGCTGGGAAAATCTTCAGCCAACCAAGTCGTGACGCCAGTTACTCGGAGGAATCGCGAGGTATACCGGCGGGTACTGGCGCGCGATTGCTTTCGCAGCGACGCGTTCGTCCATATGGACCACGTGTCCGATTGGGCGTTATTGTTGTCGAGTTCGTGCTCGGGAGGAAGACATGTTCCAGCCGTCCAAAAACGTGGTTCCGAAGCTCACATGCGCGATCGTGTGCGCGTTGCTGAGCATCACGCCTGCCGCGGCGGTAAAATCCGTCAACGCGATTTCGATCGACGGCACGCCGATAAATGGCCAGCGCTTTGACGGCCTGCGTGTTGGCGGTACCCATGTCACAGGGCCACAGGTGGCTAGCACGCCGATTGCTCAGACGCCGATCAATCCGACGAACCTGCAGGGAACGCCGATCAACGCGGTTCCATTCAACGCAATATCGAACAAGTGGGGATTCGATCATTGGAAGAACGGACGCAACCGGTACGTCGGTCTTCGCAAACCCGTGGTGCAATGAACGTCCGCAATTCGGAGACCCGCAACGCAAGCAGGCCAAACTGTTATCTCATTGAATTCTCAGCGCAGCTCGTCAGTCGCGGCGGCGCTTGAAGCAACGACCGCTTGGCGTCGGCAGCCGCCATTTTGATGCGGTGGCAAATCCGAAACTCCACCCCGGCGGGCCTCGCAACACCGGTTCCGCAGGATTATCATAGCTGCGCTTGTGCTGGTGGGCGACTCAAGTGGACATCCCGAAAGACGTGACAATTGAGTTCGACCCCGTGTGTTTTACGCGCGTTGGTCTCGGAGCCGTCCAAAGTTACTGGGACTCGAAACGGCGCGCCCGATCCATGCCCTCGCGAGCAGACATTCGACCCGATGAGTTGAAGGATTGGCTGTCGCAATTGTTGTTGGTCGACGTGATCGACGGTGGCGCTGAGTTTCGCTACCGGCTTCTGGGAACGAAGTTGACCGCGTTTTTCCCTGAAGACGCGACCAACAAGACGTTCAGTGAGGCGCTCAAAGCCTTTGGACCGGTGACGGTGGAGCAGACAAAGAACGTCTACAAGACGGTCATCGACAGGCGTCGTCCTGCATTGGTCAAAGGACCGGGGTATTACTTTCGACAGGATTCAAAGGCTTTTCAGGCAATTCTCACACCACTCAGCGACGACAACAAAAACGTCAGCATGATCTTTGGCGCCTTCGAATTTGAGTGGCCGAAGGAGCGTTGACAAACGTCCACCAAGACTCGCTGTGTGGCGTTGCTCGCGCGACCGCCCGAAGTGGAATGTGGACTCTGGAAGTGTTGCACGCGCAGGATCGTGTCGCGGAGGCTAAAACGTTCGTTGTGACGCCCGCGACAGACTGAACCCGTGCCCGCGGCTGTTTACGCAGGTCAAACCGCTCGTTTCAGACTTGCATGAGAATCCCCTTTGGTTCCAGACGGATCCATAAGCCAACATGGGCAAATCGTCGTTCTTGGTCGTGTCGCCGTGGCAAACCATCCGGCCGGAGGAACCATTTTGCGTGATGGAAAACGCATCGCCCCAACTTAGAGGGCAGTTTGAGGGAGGTGTCGGCATCGGGTTGTTCATTTGCTGGATGTCGCATCTCAGATCAGTTGGTTGTGAGTCCGCGGCGTCTTCGATGATGCAATAGACATTTTTGGACGGCATCTTGAAGCCTGGCTCACCTTGCGCATTGGCGCAGTGAACCGTGGTGACGAATGATAGTGCAACGGTGGCGACAAGAGCTGTTCTTTGCTTCATTTCGGCTCACTCCTCGAATTGCTTTGGCGGCAACTCTACATCACAAGCAGATGGCGCGTCAGGCGAACGGCGGCCACCAGATCTTTCTCCGATTTTGGTCGAGAGCAGACATTCACTTTCAGGCGCGAATAGTGAAAACGGCGGCTCGATGGCCGCCGTCCTCGTACGCTCCTGCGATCAGCTTTGTCAGTTTGGCTTCTTGCGGCGGCGCAAGCTCGATGCTCCGGCGAGGCCGGCAAGAGCAGCCCCAAAAAGCGATAATGTGGCCGGCTCGGGCGTCGCGATCGGCGTGTCGAACCTCAGTGGTCCATTCTGTGCGACCGCCGATCCTGAGCCGGTGTACGACATGCCACAGTGGCCTCCAGTGTACCCAAGGCCTCCTCCGGTATTTACCCACTCTTGCTGAAGCAGAAAGTTTCTGCCGTTTGAAGAATAGTTCGCGTACGCACCATTAGAGGTCGAATACACGCTTCCAAAGTTCCAGGCGCACATGTCCGAACTCTCATAGCCGTAGGTAGAACTGCGCCGGTGGCTGTCCCACCACGCAATGCCGGTAGGATCGGTTACGGTCTCGATCAGTTCGTGAGCAATTACGCTGGCCATGGCGTCAGCGCCAAAATTTGCGTTTGGAGAGTTCTTATACGTGGAGTTTGGGCCCTGGACGTAGCATCCCGTCTGGGATGCGGTCGGGTCGCCTATGAAGCCAAACTGCACACCAAGGCTTCCGCCCCAGTCTGATGAATCATGATAGCCGCAAAACTGCGTATTGAAGCCCGCCACGTTCAAGCCGGGCGCGGTCAGAACGTCATAGATTCCTTTGCTGTCATACGGCAACAACTTGTCGGACAATGCGGCGAGCACAATGGACTTGATCTGGGTCGAGGGATTGCTCAGGCCGCCGAGGAATAAAGAGGAATTCGAAGTCGACGAGATGTATGCAGAACCGTCGAAGTTCACCAACCCATCGCCACCCATCGTCTTATCGGTGGCAAGGTAACTCGTGCCGCTCAATCCCGACACAAACGATGGAAGCAACGACTGCGCTGAGTCCGTTCCCCAATTTCCATACCAGATGTAATAAACGTCGGGCGTTCCAGAAATGACCGGCCCTCCGTTGTATATGGGGGAAGCGCTTGCGGGGATGGCAACCAATCCCGTGACGACTGCCAGCGCAAAGACGACTGTCATCAAAACCCGCCGTACGGCAGAGTTGTTCTCGGCGAAAAACATGATTGCCCCCTTTGCCACTTTGAGTGCAGTGACAAGTATTTCGAACGCACACAAACGGTCAACTCAATTCGCTTTTGAACCACTACTCCGCTGTCCACTGCCTCCGTCGAATCCTGGTCGTGCTGGCCGTGGCGAACCGTTCTGTCATCGACATTCGCGTTCGCACGCGGACACTTCAGCCTTTTGCCATCGTCCGAACCCCAAGACCGAGCCGCGGTGGCAGTGCTGGATCGGGCCCAAATCGCGGTTGGCAAATCGCTTCTTTAGTGCCCACTAACCTCCGAGTTGAACCAAAAAAAGGTAACAAACGGCGCGATTCGCGAGGCCTGCTTCAGGGCTCCGTACAATTGTGAAATCGCACAAAATGCGGCATAAGCTCGATCAACTTGGTCGATTGCAGGAAGTATGACGCCAGCGACAGCGACACAATCGACCGCAAGGCGCACCAGTATGGCGTCGCGTCTCATTGTGTTCGCTATCGCACTGGCCTTCGCGCTGCAATCCTATCTCACGCAAACTCACATCCATGACGCTTCGCATCGCTTGGCCCACCTGACGGCTGCGGCAGAGGCGAAGGCACTCAAGGATGGCAAGGCGCCCGTCGACGACAGCCGAAGCGACTGTCCGTTCTGCCAGGCGGTCGCCCACTCTGGCGTATTTGTCTCGGCGGCGACCTCGCTCCTGTACTTGCCAGTGTTGTGCGTGATGGCCGTTTTACCCGATGTTCGAGTGCGCGCGAGTTTTTTCACGCCGGCGCATGACTGGCAAAGCCGGGCTCCACCTCAGCGCTAGCTCCATGTTGCCTCGCCGAAGCCCCGACTATGTCCGGGCGTGCGCGCGTTCCCTTATCGCAACAGTGTGTTGAGCAAGCGTGCGTTGTTACCAACGCCGCATGAGTCGATTAAGCAGAGTACGGCTGTAGTCCATGAACATTCTCGGCACCAAACGACAGCGCGCGCCCGCGTTCGAATGCTGCGGTTCAACGCTTTTGTACCGGCGAGTGGGCCTGAAGTTTGTCAATACGGTCCGCGCGCTTGCGGGCAGGATTGGATCGCGCCCGCTTTTGCTCACCGCCGTCGGCCTGTCCTTGGCCATTACCGGATGCGCCGCTGGTCCGGACTTCAAGCGGCCAGCCCCCCCAGCCGTCAGCGGCTATACGTCCAGCCCTCTCACGACCACTGTCACCACTGCCAACGTCGCCGGCGGAGAAGCGCAGCGCTTTTCCATGGGCGTGGATATTCCAGGCGATTGGTGGACCCTGCTTCATTCAAAGCCGCTCAACGATCTGATCGAACGCTCATTGGCGAACAATCATGATCTGAAGGCGGCGCAGGCCGCTCTGTCCGTGGCGCGGGAAAACGCGCTGGCTCAACGGGGCGCATTCTTTCCGAACGTCACGGCAGGCTTTTCAGCCAGTCACCAGCAGCAACCTGCCACGCTCGCACCCACGCCGAGCACGAACGCATTGCAATACAGTCTCTTCACCCCTCAGGTCAGCGTTTCATACACGCCCGACGTGTTCGGCCTGAACCGGCGGACTGCGGAGTCGCTGGCGGCACAGGAAGAGGCGGTTCGCTTTCAGTTGATAGCGGCGCACATCACGCTCAGCACAAATGTCGTGGCGGCCGTGGTCCAACAAGCGTCCTTGCAGGCTCAAGTCGATGCAACGCGCCAACTCATCGAAATCAATACCAAGATGGTTCAGATCCTCACCGACCGGCAGACAAAGGGCTACGCGAGCGGACTCGATCTTGCGGCACAGCAATCGCAATTGGCACAGGTCTGCGCCACGCTGCCGCCTCTCTTGAAGCAACTCGCGCAACAGCGTGATCTCGTGTCGGTTCTGGCGGGCGAGTTTCCGAACCAGACGCCGGACGAAAGGTTCGATCTCACGAGTCTGCAACTGCCTGGAGTGCTCCCCGTGAGCCTTCCTTCGGCGCTCGTGGATCAACGTCCGGACGTGCGCCAGGCCGAAGCGAACTTGCACGCCGCCAGCGCCCAGATCGGCGTCGCAATCGCCAATCGACTCCCCAACATCACTTTGAGCGCGAATGCGGGAAGCACGGCGCTCGCCATCGGACAGGTGTTGGCGTCAGGAACCGGATTTTGGGGCGTCGCGGCTGCGCTCACCGCCCCGATTTTCGATGGCGGGACGTTGCTGCACCAGGAGCGTGGCGCAAGAGCAGCCTACGTTCAGGCGGCAGAACAATATCGCAGCGTGGTCCTGACGGCCTTTCAGAACGTCGCCGATACTTTGACCGCGCTCGAGCAGGATGCCGAGGCACTGAAGGCTGCGGCAAAAGTAGCGGACGCGGCAACGGTCACGTTGGACCTCGCGCAGCGGCAATATCGCGACGGGTACGCGAGCTATCTGGATCTGCTCAATGCGGAGCAAGCCTATCAGCAGGCTCGGATCGGCCTGGTGCAGGCTCAGGCTGCTCGTTTTGCCGACACGGCCGCACTGTTTCAGGCGCTTGGCGGCGGGTGGTGGCATCGCACCGATTTTGACGAGGTCAAGAATGATAACTGAATCTTCTGACGGAGCATCGCCGCACGAACGTCCCGGCACGCTCCCGCGCGTCCTTGCGATGGCGCGTGTTATCGGCGCTGCAGCCGCCCTCTTTTCACTGATCGGCTGTTCTCCGGACGATGACAGCGCCTCGCACGGTCAAGCCGCGTCCGTTCGCAACGTGACACTGACTTCGGCCCAATCCCAACACGTCCGCCTCTACACACTGACGCTGTCGAAGTTCCACAAGACAGTTGAGACGGCAGGCGTGGTCGACTTCGACAACGATCATTCCACAAGCGTGTTGGCGCCCTTCTCCGGTCCTGTCTCGCGACTGCTGGTCTCTCCTGGCGATAAGGTCAAGAAAGGGACACCGCTGGCAATCATAGACTCAGCCGATTTTGCGGCCGCCGTCGGCGCCTATCGCAAGGCGCTAGCCGTGGCAGAGGCCAGCCGCAAGCTCGCCGACATGGACAAAGATCTCGCCGCGCATAACGGCATCTCTCAACGCGAGGCGAATCAGGCTGCGTCCGATGCCACCAGTGCAGAGTCGGATCGGGAAGCGGCGTTGCAGGGACTTGTGTCGTTGGGCGTTGATCCGCATACCATCGAGGACATTCGCCGCGGCCGGCAAACCTCCCGGATCGAGGCGGTCATTCGTTCGCCGATTCCCGGAACGTTGGTCGAAAAATTGGTCACACCGGGCCAACTCCTGCAGGCTGGGGTCACGCCCTGCTTCACCGTCGCCGATCTCTCGCGCGTCTGGGTCATGGCGCAGATTTTCGATTCCGATCTTTCCTTGGTGGGTGTCGGCGACCGCGCCGAGATTGTGGCCGCCGCAGCTCCCAACGGGTTTTCCGGTTCAGTGACCAACATCGCCGCGGTGGTGAATCCGGACACGCGCTCAGTCCAGGCCAGGGTCGAAGTCAGAAATCCGGGCGACATGCTCAAAAAGCAGATGTACGTCCGTGTACGGATAGACTCCCGCCAGGAAAGCACCGGACTCCTGGTTCCGGTGTCCGCGATTTTGCGCGACGACGACAACCTGCCCTTTGTCTACGTCGTGCAGCGCGACGGCAGCTTTGCCCGCCAGCACGTCACTCTGGGCTATCGCACCGGCGAGAAAAACGAAGTCATCGCGGGCCTTCGAGCCGGAGACCGGATCGTGATCGACGGCGCGATCTTCATTCAGTTCATGCAAGCGCAATGAGCGACGAGCTTCCGCCATTGCCGCCGCGAGCGGCTTCGGTCATGAACCGGATCGTTGCCGCATCGCTGGAACAACGCGTTCTGGTCGTGCTCATGACTCTTCTGCTCGTCGCAGGGGGATGGTGGGCGCTGCTCCAGCTGCCGGTCGACGCCTATCCCGATCTCTCGCCGCCGATGGTGGAGATAATCACCCAGTGGCCCGGTCACGCGGCCGAGGAAGTGGAGCGGCTCATCACGGTGCCCGTCGAGTTGGGAATGAACGGCACGCCTCACATGGCCACTGCCCGCTCGATCTCGCTCTACGGACTGTCGGACGTGATCCTCACCTTCGATGAGAACACGGACAACTACTTCGCGCGCCAGCAGGTCTTCAATCGGATGTCCGCTCTCAGCCTGCCGAGCGGCGCCGGGCAGTCGATGTCGCCGCTCTCTTCACCGTCGGGACTGATTTATCGCTACGTCCTGCAGAGCCCCGACCGGTCGCCGATGGAGCTCAAGACCATCGAGGACTGGATCGTAGAACCGCAATTCCGGGCAGTTCCCGGCGTGGCGGACGACTCGGGGTTCGGCGGCGGCACCATGCAATACCAACTGCTGCTCGATCCGGCCAAGATCGCTGGCGTCGGACTGTCTGTGGGCCAGATCGAGAGCTCGCTCGCGGCCAATAACAGCAATGCCGGCGGGGGGTTCTACTCGCAAGGCGGCCAGTTCTACTACGTGCGCGGCAGCGGCCGCCTCAACACGACGGAGGACATCGGTAACGTCGTCTTGGCCGTTCACAACGGCACACCCGTCCTGGCGAAGGATGTCGGCCGCGTGGTCATCGGGATCGCGCCTCGTCTGGGCGAGTTTGGCTATGAGAAACAGGACGACGCCGTGGAAGGCGTCATCTCGCTCCTCACAGGCGAAAAAACCCAGGACGTGCTGAAACGCGTTGAAGCAAAGACCAGGAAGCTCAACGACGAAGTCCTCCCAAAAGACGTCAAAGTCGTTCCGTTCTATGACCGCAGCGATCTGATCGCTCTGACCACGCAGGTCGTGGAGCAGAATCTCTTGCGCGGCATGTTGCTCGTCCTCGTCGTGCTGATATTTTTTCTCTTTGACTTTCGCGCAGGTATAATCGTCGCCATCACGATCCCGCTTTCGTTGCTGTTCGCGTTCGTTTGTCTCGATCTGCAGAACGCGTCTGCCAACTTGCTGTCCATCGGCGCGATCGATTTCGGCATCCTCGTCGATGGTGCGGTATTCATGGTCGAAAACATCTACCGGCAGATTGCCTTGCGACAGGGCACGTCGCTGAGCGTCAACGAAATCATCAAAGACGCCGCCGCCGAAGTGGACCGCCCGCTCTTCTATGCGGTCGCAGTGATCGTCGTCGGATTTCTGCCGATCTATGTCTTGTCCGGGCCGTCGGGAACGTTGTTCAAGCCGATGGCCGACACGATGGTGTTTGCGCTCGTCGGCTCCCTTATCGTCACGCTGACGCTGCTGCCGGTGCTGTGTTCCTGGTTCATGCGCCAAAACGTTCGCGAGCGGCGCAACGCGGCTTTTGAATCGATCAAATCCTACTACACCGATTGGCTGGACTTCTGTCTGGCACGCCCCCGGGGAACGACTGCCGTGTCAGCGCTCTTGCTGGCGGGATCCCTGCTCTTCATTCCCTTCATCGGCGCTGAATTCATGCCGCACCTGGACGAAGGCGCTTTGTGGGTGCGCGCGACAATGCCCTACACGATTTCGTTCGACGAGTCGGCGAATATCGCGCCCAAAGTACGCGAAATCCTGCGCTCTTTTCCCGAGGTCACGACCGTTACCTCGGAACTGGGGCGTCCCGACGACGGAACCGATGCGACGGGTTTTTTCAACGTCGAGTTTTTCGTCGGGCTGAAGCCGTATTCTGATTGGACTGGACCCTACCGCACGAAAGCCGCACTCATCGAGGCAGTCGACCAAAAGCTCCAGTCCTTTCCCGGCATCACCTTCAACTACACGCAGCCAGCGGAAGATGCCGTGGACGAGGCCGAAACGGGCCTGAAGAGCGCGCTCGCCGTGAAGGTTTTTGGTTCCGATCTCCAGACGCTTGAACTGAAAGGCAAAGCCATCAAGCAAATCCTGGAGCGGGTGCCGGGAATCCGGGACGTAACCCTGGTGCGCGAACTTGGCCAGCCCAGCCTGACTCTCGCCATCAATCGCGCCACGATCGCGCGCTATGGCTTGAACGTCGCCGACATCAACGGCTTGATTCAAACGGCAATCGGCGGCGACGCAGCCACCCAAGTCGTGCAGGGCGAGAGACAGTTCGATCTCATCGTCAGACTCGATCGGCAATTCCGCGACAATCCGGACGAAATCGGAAATATCCCAGTGCCGACTCCTGCCGGGCAACAAATTCCTCTAAAGGAGCTGGCGGACATCCAGGTCACAAACGGCGCGTCGTTCATCTACCGTGAGAACAATTCCCGTTACATCGGCGTCCAGTTCTCCGTCGAGGGTCGCTCGCTCGCCGCCGCCGTGGAAGATGGCATTCGACAGGTCAACAGCGGCGTTACGCTGCCCCAGGGTTACCGGTTGGACTGGGGCGGCGAATACACCGAATACACCGCTTCAAGCCAGCAACTGAATTTCATTCTGCCGCTCACCTTGTTGCTGATATTTCTCATACTCTTCGCTCTCTACAAGAATTTCAAATTCCCCCTCATCACCGTGCTCGGCGTGTTGTTGTCTGCGCCGGTGGGCGGCCTGGCAGCACTGTGGATCACCGGCACGCCATTTTCGGTATCATCCGATGTCGGCTTCCTCGCCTTGTTCGGAGTTTCGGTGCTGACGGCGGTGGTCTACATTTCGTACGTCAACGAGCTTCGCCGCAGCGGTGTGCCCATGGAAGAAGCAATTCGCCAGGGCGCCATCCTTCGCCTGCGTCCGATCATGATGACGGCTCTCGTGGCGGCGCTGGGATTGTTGCCGGCGGCATTGGCTACAGGCGTCGGCACGGATTCACAGCGGCCGTTCGCACTTGTCATCGTGAGCGGACTACTGACGCGGCTGTTGATCAGCGTGTTGCTGATGCCCGTACTATACGCCTTGGTCGCATCACCGACGGATCGGCTGGAAGTGTAGCTTCCGGCGTTTTCGTCAAAGCTTGCATTCCCAGGTCACGCCTTGCGCACAGCGGTGAAGAGATGCGTCTCAAACGGCAGAACGATCGTCCCTCCTCGCGCGGCGACAGCCTCGCTGATTTGCGACAATAGGTCCTCTCGCTGCGCAGCGGGGAGCATCTGGTGGTTTGATTGCGTGCACAGGAACTGCGTGTAGGCTTCTGCGGTGTAGGAGCGGCTCCATGCGTAGCCATGATGGGCCGGCGCACCGAGTGGCTCCGGCAGCGCGTCAAACAATTGACTTAGCCCGCCACCCGCCAGGTACCAGTTTCGCGCAAACTCGTTTCCGATCAGGCCCGGCGCAGTTCGCGCATAGATGCGCTCGATCTCGTCGCCCAGCGGCGAATCCAGCGGCATGACGGTATTGGCGAAAACTGCCAGAACGCCGCCGGGGGCAAGTGCAAGCGCGGCCTTCGAAAATTGGACGTCTGGCGAGATCCAATGATAGGACTGCGCTGCGAAGATGAGCTTGAACCGCGCGGGTTCGAGCGGCCAATCCTCGAACGTCGCGGAGATGAATTCGATGTTGGGAAACTCGGCGAGCGAACGGCGTGCGACGTTGAGGAGATTGGCGCCCGGCTCCAGTGCCACCACGCGAAAGCCGCGCCTGGCAAACGGCCGCGTCGCCTTTCCGGTACCGCAACCGACTTCGAGAACAGGGTCGCCGGGACGCAAGCTTGCGGTCAGCGACGCCTGTTCGATGAGCGCATCCGGATAAACTGGACGCGACGCATCATAGAGTTCGGCTATCGCGTCGAACGTGAAACGGCGTTCCATCGCAGACCTCCGACAAGATCGATCGCCCAACGCGCCTGGCTCGCCGGTGTTCCGCACCTTGGCACAGGTGCAAGACCAGCGACACCGCCGTTTGGGCCGTCATGGCCGCCCTTGGGGCGACCACTCGGCCGCCCCTAATGCATGTTCGCAGTCAAAAGCCTGAATGCCTCAGAAACGGTAATTGACCTCGGCGCCATAGGTGCGCGGCGTGCCCATGATGCCTTGGTAGAAGCCGACGAAGCTGAGATCGAACACGTCGAGGAAGTATTTTTCTCCCGACAGGTTGTGCACGAACGCCGCGGCTTCCCAGTGATCGTCGTCGAACGAATAGGCGATGCGCGCGTTTTCCAACCAGTACGAATTCTGCGTCAGGTACGGGCTGTTGGCCACATCGAAAAACTGGTGGCTCTTGTAGTTGGCCGATAGCTGGAAATCGAGCGTGCCGGACCCGACCGGCGTCCTGTAGTCGGCCATGGTCGAGAGTGTGAGATGTGGAGACAAGGGAAGCTGATGTCCCTGGTACGACTGGCCCGAGGCAGACGGGTCGTTGGAGTCGATCTTGGCGTCCAGCAGGCCGACGGTCGCGCTCAAGGTGAGATCGTCCCAGGGTTTGGCGATCGCCTCCAGGTCGGCGCCGAGCATGTGCGCCTTTCTGGCATTGGTCAGCACGTTGACCGCAACAAGATTACTGATGGGAACAAGAATGAACACCTGCTCGTTTCTGTAGTCGTTGTAGAACACCGATGCATTGAAGATCATGCGCCCGTCGCTGGAACTTATCTTCTCGCCAATTTCATAGGCGGTGACGTTTTCCGGCTTGATCGGCTGCAATTGGGCTTCGACTTGCGCGGGATCGGGTGTCGCGCCGATGAAGCTGCCGTTGAAGCCACCGCTCTTGAAGCCTGTGCTGATGCTGGCATACGCCATGATATTTTCCGTGAAGTGATAATTCGCCGACGCCAGCCAGTTGAACGAGGTGTTGGCAAGGTGCTTGTCGAATGAGTCACCCGGGAGCGGAACAATCGGAGTCACGGGCGGAAAACTGTTCATGCCACCAGACTGGAACGTCGTTCCGCCGGCGTAGACGAAACTCTTGCTCTCTCCGGTGAAGCGCGCGCCGAGCGTTACGTTTAGAGCGTCTGAGATGCGATAGGTGTCGTGCAGGAATGCGGCATAGGACTCGGTGACCTGCTTGCTCTGGTCGGTCGCAATTTCGGCCACGCCGTCGCCGGTTCCAGGGCCGCCAAAGAAATTGTCCGCGTCGAGAAGAAGGAACAGCGGTTGATTCTGGTGGAGGTTCTCATCGAGGTAATACAATCCGGCGAGAAGTTCGTTGTCGGCCGTGTTCCAGTCTGCCCGAAGTTCCTGCGTGAATGTCGCATTGCGCACCCCGAAATTGATCTCGAGCAAGCGGTTCGGCGACGCGTCGCTGTCTTCCGGATGCAGTTTGTCGTTGTGCTCGAACGCGCTGAGAGACGAGAACTTCCAGTCGCCCATCGTGTACTCGCCTCGCAACGACACGCCGAAATTGTGCACCTGCAAGTGCTGCTGGCGGTTGTATGCGCCACCATAGAAGTTTGTCGGCGTGCCGTAGCCGAAAAGATCCAGGCATGTGCTGTTCTTTGCGAAAACTTCCGACGGCGTGCAGAGCGTCGGTACGGGGTTCGTGATCGTGCTCGCGACATAGCCGCCAAGATGCCGGTATTCCGCCGGCCGGTTCGCGACCGACCCGCCATGCACGGCCAGCAGGAAGCTCAGGTTTTCGGTCGGCTTCCATTGCAGTTGGGCGCGGCCGGCGATGTTGTTCGCGCCGTTCTCGCGCTTTCCGGTGAGCGCGTTGTAAGTGTAGCCGCCCGAGCCGTTCTGGACCACCGAAATGCGGCCGTCGAGGCCGTCGACGATCTGTCCCCCGAGCGCACCTTCGAGCTGGTAGGTACCGAACGCGCCATACTCGGCGTGGAAATTGCCCGTGAATTCGTCAGTCGGTTTGGCGCTGATGAAATTGATCGCGCCTCCGCTCGTGTTCCGGCCGTAGAGCGTTCCCTGGGGACCTTTCAAGACTTCAATCTGCTGAAGATCGAAGGCCTGGAAGGTCTGCGAAGCCGGCGAGCTTAGATAAACTTCATCGAGATAGACGCCGTTCGGTCCGGCATTGTTGGTGTCATAGTCGTTCAGGCCGACGCCGCGGATCGTGATGATCGGCTGATTGCCGTTGCCGGCCGGAAGCGCGATGTCGAGGTTTGGCGTGAACTGGCTGAGATCGGTCGACGATTTGATGCCGAGGTCGCTGATCTGTTTGGCCGAAAAAGCCTGAATCGAAATCGGGACGGCCTGAATGTCCTCCGACCGCTTCTCGGCCGTCACCACCACGGTTTCGATTCGCGCCACAGGCTCGTCGGCCGCCTGTGCCGTGACGGCGCCAAGCGCAGCAAGCGCGCAGTTCGCAAGTAGAATCTTCTGGAAGAAGGTCAATGTTCCGCCCCGGTTCAACAATCTGTCACAAACATAATGGGATGATCGCATTGCGCAAGTTGCGCAGATGCAACAGCACCTCTTCGATTGCTGCCGTCCAGAGTGTGTTGGTGGGAGGCTCAGTCCGCCGGCGGCGGTGCAACATCCTCGATCAGGCCCGTTGAGCGGCCGCTAAATTTGAGGACGAGAAGAATCACAACGCCGAACGCCAGCCAGCCCACGCCGGCGATCTGCGCATTCTTCTGCGCGTTCACGAGCACATAGGCGATGATCACGAGGCCGATCGTGGGTGCAACGAGAAATCGCACCCACTTCTGCAACTGTCCGGTACGCCAGCCATGCGCAATCACCGAACAATGCAGAAGAAAAAAGCCGAGCAACGCTCCGAAGCTCACCATCGAACTGAGGAGCTCGAGTTGACTGACAAGAAGGAGCCCAAGGACCAGTGTGACCAGCCCGACGGCTGCGATGGCGTAGTCAGGGACCTTTCGCACCGGTTCGATGTGCGAAAGCAGCTTCGGGAGCTTGCCGTCACGTGCCATTCCGTACAACAGCCGCGCCGTTGCGGCCTGGGCTGTAAGCGCAGCTGGAATACCCGAGACAAGCACGCCGAGAATCGAGATGGTCGCCTTGAACCAGGGACCGCCGATCGTCTGAACGATTCCGTAGAAAGCGGTCTCCGTCGCATCACCCGGCGCAAAGTGCGTTCGGCCAAGAACGAAGAGGGATGCGAGATAGGTCTGCGCCACGAAGAGAAATGCGGCAAGGCAAAGAGACAGCATCGTGGCGCGGCCGACCAGATGCGGTCCGCCCTTCGTCTCTTCGGCGAGGGTCGAGATCGCGTCGAAACCGAGAAAACTCAACACCGCGAGGGAGAGAGCGCCGAACACCAGGGACGGGGAAAAGACCTTGGCGTTGTAGAGCGGCGTGAGCGAGAGATGCGCGCCGCCGACGCCGTGGATCAGCGCAACAATGCCCAGGATCAGGAATACGGCGAGAAGAACGAGCTGCAGCCCGAGCAGCGTGATATTCACGCGCGTTGCGGTCTCGATGCCGAAGAAATTCACAACCGTGCTGAAGGAAAGCAGCCCGACAACCCACACACCCTTTGGCACGCCCGGCACAACCGTATGTATCGCGATGGCGCAGACCACATAGATAAGAGTCGGCGTGAGGAGATAGTCCAGCAGGATACCCCAGCCGGCGAAAAAGCCAGCGATCTCGCCGAGGCTGCGGCTGGCATAGGTGTACACCGATCCGGCGACGGGAAAGGCGCTCGACATCGTCATGTAGCTGAACGCCGTGAACAGCATGGCGACGAGGCCAACGGTATAGACCAGCGGCACCATGCCCTTGCTGGCGTTGAACACGATGCCGAACACGGGAAACGGCGCCGTTGGAACGATGAAGACGAGCCCGTAAATCAGAAGATCGATGAGGCCAAGGCTGCGCTTCAGTTCCTGACGATAACCGAAAGCCTCCACGCCGGAAGCCGCGGAAGGGTCGGCCGGCGGTGCGGCGGTTTCACTGTTCACAAATGCTCCCACATGCGGAACGCAGAGCCGTCAGATCGACTTCTGATAGTGTACGAGCATGCCGGAAATGGACGGGCTTGCAAAGTTCAAGTGGGGGGCGGTCGAAAGTCAGTTCGGCGGATTGTTGACTTCGAGAAAGTTTACCAGCGCCTCGAGCATCTGCTCACGCGTCTCTGAGCGCGAGAGCCAGTGATCTTCGCTCTTCAGCTTCACATAGGTTACGGGCTTTCCCGCGGCCAGCAGTGCATCGTTCATATCGTTGCTCTGCTGCATGGGCACAACCGTGTCGTCGCTGCCGTGGATCAACAGGACCGGCACATCGTCACTCGCCGCGTGCGCGAGCGGCGAGATGTCGGCCAATTTGGGATCGTCGGAATCCTTCACGCCCATGAATCGCGTCCAGAATCGAATGGACGCGGTATCGGAATCACGCTCGCGATGTTCGACCCAGCGCAAAAACGTCTGCGGGTCCGAGACGCCTGCCACCGCCACCGCGCAGCGATAGACGCCGCGATCCAGCGTCGGTCCAGCCAACGCCGCATAGCCGCCGTAGCTGGCGCCGACAATGCAAACGCGTTTGGCATCAATCAGCCCCTGCCCCGCGAGGTAGCGCACGCCGTCAGACAGATCGGTCTGCATCTTTCGCCCCCACTCGCCAAATCCGGCGGACGCATGTTTCCAGCCAAAGCCATCCGAACCGCGAAACTGTGGTTGCAGGACAGCATAGCCTCGCGACGCCATGGCTTGAGCCCACCAGTCGAAGCCCGGCAAATCCCTGGCAAGCGGCCCGCCGTGGGGGAAAACGATCAGCGGGAGGTTCTTGGCCTCGCGGCCATTGGGTAGCGTCAGGATGGCTGGAATTGTCGTGCCGTCGGCCGCAGCGTAGTGGATGAACTTTACTGCGGCGACATCACTTGGATGAATTTCTGGGTAAGCCGGCCCCAGAGGATGTGCCATGTGCGTGTTGAGATCGACGAGCTGATACTCCGAACCGTCTGTCGTTCCGTCGACGAGAACGATGACGCGCGAACGGTCTGCACTCCAGGACACAAGCGCGACGTTCTCTCCGGAAAACGCCTGCGCAACGCTGTTCCAGGCCAACTGATCATCTCGACTCGTAAAGTGGTACTCGGTGTGGTCCGTCTGTGCCTCGGTGCCGATGATGCGATGCGTGGTCGGGTCGAGAACTGGGTCGCCCAGACCAGCATTCTCGTCGGTGTTTTCGTTCACGGAACCATCCGCGAGATTTACCGACTTCACCGAGTTTCCGTCCGCGTCGATCATGCGCAATTCGATGGCCTTGCCGTCGGCGGTGATTCCAAGCACAGACGGAAAATCTATGGCCGCCGAAACAGAATAGGCCGTGGTCCATTGATCGTTGCGGAGCAGTTTGAGGCTCCACAGTCTGGAATCGTTGTCGTATTCGACGCCGGCAATCACATTCCCCGAGTCATCGAGCAACCATTCATCCGACCTCTTCGTGCCGGGCTCGACGATTTGACTGCGTCCCGATACCAGATCGGTCGAGAAGAGCGCCGTCACCCCTACGTTGTCGCGAAAGTGAATTCCATGCACAAACACGACCGTGTGACCATTTACGTTGCGGCTGATCGGTGCGCCAAGCGTCACGTTGAGCGAGTTGTCCAATTCTCGCAGCAGAGGCTTTTGGACATTTTCGGCCAGGGAATAGACTTCCGAAACCGCGTACTCCTGCTTGGGTCCGATCACGCCGGTGATATAGGTCGCGTTCGAGATCGTGATCAACAGGTGATCGTTGTCCGCCCAGCGCAAATCGCGAAGTTTCTGATCACCAGCCACCAATGCGGCCAAAAGCTTGGAGGCATCAATCGAATAGACGATGACCGTACGCTTTCCGCCAACATCTGTCGCATAGGCCAGGACCTTTCCGTCCGGCGTGATGGCCATGTTCTCCACCTCGGGGAGATGTCCGTAAGCGTCGAGCGGTGCCGCCCGCGCGGGCGCCAACGCAAGGCAAACGCCAAGACACAGGCAATACAGCAACCGGTTCATCGCGTGGTCCCCCGACACGCCAAATTAGTACGGGCGTCGCGACTCAGGAACCCCTCAAATAGGGGATGGGCCATTGGACCGAAGCGCGCGTCCGACTCTCAGAATTTCCAGTTCAGATCGACGCGGATGGCATTGTCGCGCGAGCGACTGGACTGCACGCCCTGGTAGGACAAGCCAAGTTTGGCGGACGGTGCGACCTGAAAGTCGAGACCGGCCTGGATATCGGCTGCGTCGCGGTCGAGCGACGTTCCGAAGGTCGCGAATGACTGTCCGGTCGCTGCGAAACTCAGCATTTCGGCCGGAGTGGCCGGACCGAACAGGTGCTCCCATGCCAGCGACACACGCGGCGTGACGTTCAATGGCGCGCCGTCCGCGCCCGTGGCGGCCAGATGGATGCCGAGGCTGGAGTACGTCGTACTGATGCTGGCGCCCGAGCTGGTCAACGCCGCCGCCCCGCCTTTCTCGATGAATCCACCGGTACCTGCATCGACCCAAGTGAGACCGGCAAAGGGTTCTGCTGCGAACGGCCCGAGCAACGCGGCGTAACCCGCTTCGCCGAAGACTTGCGTTGCATGCGCGCCCTGCCTGTCGCTCAGGCTGTCGCTGAAGCCTGGATAGTTGATCACGCGCGAGACGTTGTCGATGCCCCACTCGTAAGAAGCGGCGAGACGCAAGGAGAGTGCACCGTCCGTCCAACCGCCATAGCCGGCGACGTGGCCATTGCCTCCGGTCGACGCACTGGCTGGTTGATTGACGTGACCATGTGTGTAGCCACCTGCGAGTCCGACCGTGAGGTTGTGGCCGAGGCCTGCATCGATACCAGCCAGGATACCAGAGAGTTGACGGCTAAGGTCTGCCGCGTTGCCGTCGCTTGCCGTTCGTCCGGAATCGTCAAACACGCTGGTCCACATCGCCACGCTATCCGCGATCATGGCCATTTCGGCCGGATGCACGGCGCCCAGTGCGCCATCCAGGTCGCCGGTCGATGTCTGGCGCAGGCGGTCCAAGATCGTCTGGCGCACGACATGGCTGTCCTGAATCTCCGACGTCAGAACGCTCGGGTGGATGGCTCCCGCAAGCTGGTCGAGCGCGCCGGGGATGAAGCCGATGTCAGGCTCCTGGTTCAGGAAGTCGCTGAACAGCGTGCTGCCGATGCCGGCGGCGTGCACCGCGGCGCCGACCGACTCTTCGTTCGGCGTGTTCGCTATGAGATTGAAGTGAATGTCGATGATGTTCAGCATCAGATCGACGCCGGTCGGATTGTAGATCAGATCGGCGGAGAAATCGGGCGCGGCCACCGTCGCGCCACCGAACGTGCCGGTCACGCCACCGCCGGCTGAGATGATGTGAAAGGTGGTATGACGATGATAGGGCCCCGGTTGCGGCTGGATCAGAACTTGCGCGCCTGGGTCGATCGTCGCGGTTCCGGCCGCCTGAATCAGGTCAGATGCACCTGATGCATTTGTCTCGACCTGGTATGTCACGCCGTTTCCGAGCGTGAGATTGCCGAGAAGGTGCAGCGTTCCGATCGAATTGCCAGGCGCGATTGTGCCCGAAGCAAAGTTCAGTCCACCGACTGTGCCACTACCCTTGAGCGTGCCGCCCGTCACCGTGATGTCGGCATTCGCAAGTGAGCCGTTCACGTCGAGCAAGCCACCCGTCAGCAAAATTTTTCCGCCGAATGTGTCAGCGCCGGTAACGAAAGTTGCACCACTGACGACGTCGATTTCGCCAGCGCCAGAGATGACACCGCTGAGAGTTAGCGACGGGCTCGTCATCACCAGAACGCCATCATCGACAATGTCACCGGCAAAGGTCGCAGCGGGCACATTCAGGACAAGCCTGCCCTGGTTGATCGTGGTCGCGCCCGTGTAGTCGACTGAACCGTTCAGATCCAACTCGCCGGTTCCGGCCTTTGTAATTCCGCCAGTGCCTGAGATCGTTCCGGAAATCGCGCTGTTGGAATTGTCGCCGCCGATCGTCAGCGTATTGGCGCCGAGCAAGATGTCGCCCGCACCGTTGACGGAGCCGATAGTCGTTCCGCCGCTCGCGAGATTTGCGATACTGAATGTCGATCCGGCAGACAAGGTGATGTCGGGCAATCCGCCGCTCGCACTGTCCGCGAAATCGAGGTTGGCGCCGCTTGCCAAGCCGATTTTGGCATGGCCAGCGCTCGACGAACCGGCAAAAACGGCCACGCTTCCGCCAGCCAGCGAAATCTGGGAATTATCGGCCGTCGCACCGACGCCGAAGCCGACGAAGCCCCCGCTTGAAGCGGTTATCGAGGCACTGGCCGCGGTCGCAGTATCGGTGAACAACACGTCGCTGCCAGTGTTGACCGTGATCTGCGACGTGCCGGCACTCGCATCGCCCTCATAGGCAAGCTGGCTGCTGTTCGTGGCGCTAATCGCGGCGTTGCCAGACGTCGTCTGCGCGCCAAACGTCGCCGTGCCGTGCGAAAGTGTCAGAGAAGTCACCTTTGAAAAGTCGGAGTTGACCACCAGCAAAGCCCCATTCTGCACGTCTATGGCTCCCACCACCGATCCGGCGACCGTCGTGCGAAACCCGAGAATGAGCTGTCCGGCAGTTACGAATGTGCCGCCCGTGTAGGTGTTGGAAGCGATAAGTGTGAGCGACCCGGCTCCCGTCTTGATCAAATCGCCAGGCTGTGCGCCGTCCGTGATCGGACTGCTGATGACCACATTGCCGTTCACGTTGAACGTCGGATCGCCCGCGACCGTGATGGCGTTCGCCAACGTGAAGTTGGAATCGAGTTCCAGCGTCGTGCCGTTTTCCAGCGTCAACGTGCCGGAGCCGAGCGTGTTGCCGCTCGAGATCGCCAGGGTGCCGCCAGCGACTGTGGTCCCGCCGGTATAGGTGTTGTTGCCCGACAGCGCCGTCGTGCCGCCGAGAATGGTCAGACCAGCATTGCCGCTGATGTTGCCGCTCAGAGTGACCGAGGTCGCGTCGGTCTGGATATTGCCGTCGACGCTGATGTCGCCGCTCAACGAATTGGTACCGCCGCCGAGCAAAAGTGTGCCGTTCTGCACGGTCGTTGAGCCGGTGTACGAGTATGCGCCGAGAAGCTCGAGATTGCCGTCGCTCTGCTTGACCAGCCCTCCGGTGCCCGACACGCTGCCCGAGATTACACTGTCTCCGGTTCCGATGAAGCTAATCGTATTGGCGCCGAGGATGAGATCGCCCCCGCCATTGATCGAGCCAAGCGTGGTCGCACCACTGGTAAGACCGGACACGTCCACGACCGTTCCCGCCTGTGTGGTCACCGCGGCCGAGCCGCCATCCGACGTGCCGGCAAATAGCAATTGCGCATGATCGGAGAGAGTGATCGTTGCATCGGCCGCGGTCGACGAACCGGCGAAGACGCCGACGCTGCCGCCGTCCAGAGAAATTCGGGAATGATCCGCCGTGGAGCTGACGCCGAATTCCACGATACCCTGACTTGTCGCCGTTATCGTCGAATTGGCAGCCGACGCGGACCCGTTGAACAAGACTTCGCCCAGTGAACTGACTGCGATCTGAGATGCGCCGGCGCTCGCATTGCGGTCATAAATTAGTTCGCCAGCGCTTCCCACCGTAATCGTTGCGTTGCCCGCTGTCGCGTTGTCGCTGAAAAGGGCAATGGCGCCGTCGCTGATATCGATCGCAGCGCTCGCCGCAGTCGCCTGTCCGCCAAAGCTCACGCCGGCCAAACCACCACTGACCGAGATCTGCGAGTGATCGGCGCTGGAATTCGAGGCGAAGAAAACGTCGCCTTCCGTCAGAGAAATCGCCGAGGCGCCCGCCGTCGACGAATTCTCGAAGTCAACCACGCCCGACCCCGTAATGTTTGCGGAGGCAGCCGTCGACGAGCCGAAAAACAGCACCTCACCATTGCCCGCTCCACCGAGCGTAATCGCGGCATGTGACGCCGAGGTACCATCCTCAAAAAAGAGTAGGCCATCCTCCAAGTCGATCGAAGTCACTGCGCTGATGTCGGCATTGGTCACATCAAGCTCTGCCCCTGACTGCACCACAACGGAACCGACCAGGCTGGTTTGGTGCGTGGAGTCGCCGAGCTGCAAGTCGCCATTCTCGACGCTCGTTCCGCCGGCGAATGTGTTAGTACCCTCGAGCGTCGTCACGCCGAAGCCGGCTTGAACAAAGCTTCCGGTTCCCGAAACATTCCCCCCAACAGTGTAGGATGTGTTGTTATTGATCTCGAATGTCGCATTGTCGACAATGTCGCCAACAATTGAACCGCCGTCATCGATCCGCAGCGTCCCGTTGATGATCGTGGTTCCGCCAGAGTAGGTATTCGTGTTCGAGATCGCGAGTGTGCCGGTGCCATCCTTGACGACCGAACCCACTCCGGAAATCGAACCCGAATAGTTCCCGTCAAAGTCTTGCTTGAATTCGAGCGTGCCGCTGTCTGCCACGTCGCCCTGGATGCTGTTTGTGTCGCCGATCAGGGTACCGCTGCTGACGTACCAGTTCTGATTGCCCGTTCCCGTCAACGTCCAAGTCGACGTGCCGGATTTCACAAATGCGGAGAAGCCCTGATATTGCTGGCCCGAGCCGACGTTGTTCACGTTGAACGAGTCGCTACCAGTTCCGCCCAGGGCGAGTGTGTCACTGCCGCTACCGATCACGGTGCCGTTAATGACGGCCCCGGGATCGAGCGTGAGGCTGTTGCCGGCTACCGTCGACATGTCGATCGCGGTACCGCCCGTGCCCGTGATCGTGCCGGCGTTTTCGATCGTACTCGCGGCGGAACCAGCGAGTACAATTGCCCGCGCACCCGTAATCGTGCCCGTGTTCGTGATCGTGTTGCTACCAGCGGCCAGGCTGGCAAATCCGATGTCGTCGCCCTCGACCAGACCGGCATTGTTCAGAGTGGCAGTGCCGTTTCCTGCCGCAAAAACGCCGACGGACGAGAATGTCGTGTTCGTTTCGGCGCCGTGGATGACACCTGTGGACATGTTGGTGACGTTCAGCGTGCCGACTGCTTCGACGCCGACGCCTGTCGCGCCAGTGCCGCCGTCGGCGGTTAGCGTGCCAGAATTGACGAAAGTCAGAGACGCATCGCTCGTGGCGTTGAACGCCAAAAGGCCAAATGTTCCGGACACGGTCGATCCGCTGGCCGAGATAGTTCCAGTGTTTGTGACATCAAGCGACTGAATACCTTGGAACGCTGCTGTAAGAGTGCCGCTGCCCGTAGCAGAGATCACGCCATCGTTCTGCGCAACGATGCTTGTCTGCGAGAGAATCAGCGCGATATCGGCATTAGGGTCGGTCGACGATCCACTTATAGTGCCGGTCTTGCCGTTGTTCAGGTTCAAGGTGCCTGAGGTCGATATGGCCGAAAATACCGCCGGATTGTTACCGGCGTCCTGGATCGTTCCCGAATTGACGACTGTATTGTTGTCGCCAAGCGCGAATGCGTCCGATGATCCCTCGACAGTCGCGCCAGCCGCGACATTTACCGTCACACCTTGCTCCAGACCGGTGCCGAAGCCGATCGGGTCGTTCTGGTTTAACGTCGCGCCTGTGCACGTCACACTGGTATTTGTCAGCGGTGAAGCGTTCGACGTGGACGGAGAGCATCCGTCTGCGAACGCGGGATGCGGGCTGAGTGCACAATAGAGCGCGAGCACGGCCGCGAATGCGGTCGCGCATCGAGCACTGGAGAGGGCTCCTCTCGCACGCGCGCGCAATGCGCGTTCTTTTCTGCTGCCCACTTTAGACCCCGCCAATTTTTTATTTCTTTGGATACGCCAGTCGGCGGGACCATTACTCAATCTTTAAAGTGGAACAACCGTATTTATTTATCTTACAAAGTAATCACTTCCTTTTGCATAATTTACAAGTGAAACGAGTGAAGTATTCGAATACGCACCGCCACCGGTACGGTCGCACGGAGGCGGCGAGCGCGATTCGTGCGGACGAAGTATTTCGGGGTGAATCCAGGCGCGTGCGCCGCAGCATCTGGGCATTTTGTGTTCTACATCGTTTGGTTTAATTTGATCTCCGCTTGGGGAGACGAAACGATGAGTGCAGCATTGAAGATGAGCGCACTGGAGCGCGCCAAGGAACAAGCCTGGTCGACTCCGCTGGACAAGCTGGACGTCAGCAAGGCGGAACGGTTCGCCAGCAACACGCACTGGCCGTTCTTCGAGCGGCTGCGCAAGGAAGCGCCGGTGCACTACTGCGCCGAGAGCATGCACGGGGCCTATTGGTCGATCACCAAGTTCAACGACATCGTCGCGGTGGATTCCAATCACCGCCAGTTCTCGTCCCAGCACAACATCGTCATCGGCGACAATCCGCCAGACTTCGCGCCGCCCATGTTCATCGCGGAAGATCCGCCCAAGCATGACGTGCAGCGCCATGCCGTGACGCCGGCCGTGGCGCCTGCCCGCCTTCACGACCTTGAAGCGCTGATCAGGCAGCGCGTCGGCGCCATCCTTGACGGCCTGCCGCGCGGCGAGACGTTCAACTGGGTCGACCGGGTCTCGATTGAACTGACGACGCAGATGCTGGCGACGCTGTTCGACTTTCCCTGGGAAGACCGCCACCTCCTGCCCTACTGGTCGGACACGACGACGTCGTCGGAGACCGTCGGCAACGCCGTCGTTTCGATGGAAGAACGCCAGCGGATCCTGATGGAGTGCCTGCACTACTTCACGCGGCTATGGAACGAGCGCAAGGCGGCGCCTCCCAAGTTCGATTTCATCTCGCTGCTGGCCCACGATCCGGCGACCGCGAACATGCTGGACAATCCGATCGAATATCTCGGCAATCTGATGCTGCTCATCGTCGGCGGCAACGACACCACGCGAAATTCGATCACCGGCGGCCTTCTCGCACTCAGCCAGAATCCCGACCAGTTCGAAAAGCTGCGCCGGGACCCGTCGCTCGTCCCGGGCATGGTGTCGGAGATCATCCGCTGGCAGACGCCGCTCGCGCACATGCGGCGCACGGCGCTGGAGGACGTCGACTTCAAGGGTCACAAGATCAAGAAGGGCGACCGCGTCGTGATGTGGTACGTCTCGGGCAACCGCGACGAGGAAGCGATCGAGAGGCCGAACGACTTCATCATCGATCGCGAGCGTTCACGCCACCACGTTTCCTTCGGCTTCGGCATCCATCGCTGCATGGGAAACCGCGTGGCGGAAATGCAGCTCCGCATCCTGTGGGAGGAAATCCTCAAGCGCTTTGCGCGCATCGACGTGGTCGGCGAGCCGGAACGCGTGCTCTCGAACTTTGTGCAGGGCTATTCGGCGCTTCCGGTGCGTATCCCGGCCTGACGGCTCCACTCATTCTGAGCTTGGCGAAGGGTGGACCGCCTCCTGCTCGCGCCTGAGCATCGCGGTGAGATCGGTTACCGCCTGCGTCAGTTGCGCGACTTCCTTCTCGCGCAGGCCGTCGATCTTTTCGTGCAGAAGTTCGATCTCCAGCTCGGCCTTGATGTTGACCTGATAGTCGTGCTCGGCTGCCTGCCGGTCGACGTCCTGTTGCCGGTTCTGGCTCATCATGATGAAGGGCGCGGCATACGCTGCCTGGAACGACAGCGCCAGATTGAGGAGGATGAAGGGATAGGGATCCCAATTCTGCACCCAGGCCGTGATGTTCAGGATGATCCAGAGCACCAATATGCAGGACTGGATGATGATGAAGCGCCACGAACCCATGTTGGATGCTACGGTGTCGGCGATGCGCTGGCCGACTGTCAGCTTTGATTCAGGCCTGCCCACGGCGGCGGCGCGAAGCTTTCGACGCATCAGCCTCAACTCGGCCAGCAGCAGGTGCTCGGTTTCCTCAAGTCCCTGTTTCATCTCGTCGATGACTTCCATCCAGCGTCCCCGGTTAGCGACTCGACAAGGATACAACACGTCCCGCGAGAAGGCGTGCGCATTGCAGGAGGCCGTATCCTCTGCTCTCATCGCGCGAGGAACCAGCACAGGGCGGAAAATGGCACGTTCCACGGACTATATCGGGGCGACCGGAATCGGCGTCAGCGATCTGAAGCGCTCGGCAGGGTTCTATGTCCGCGCACTCGGCATGCAGGAGATGCGCAAGGTCAGAATCGACTACATGGACGAGATCATTCTGGGCCATGAAGGGCGTAACGCCGTCGTGTTGATGCACTACACCGACGGCTCGAAGCGCAACTACAAGGACAATCCGGTCAAGCTCGTGTTCTACGTCAGCGACCCGAAGGCCGTTGCAGCACGCATCCGCGCCGAAGGCTGCGAAGTGACGCGCGAACCCGAGCCGGTTGCTTCGTTCAACAATAATGTGGTCGGCCTGGCGAAGGACCCGGACGGCTACGTCATTGAATTGTTGCAGGCGCCCCCTCCACGACCGGCTTAGCCGCGCGAATATCGATCCAAGCAGTAGCGTCCTTCCAGACCAATTCCGCATCAAGATCGCGCAGCAGCATGTGGTAGCCGTGATCGTAGCGGTGAACTTCGGCGCGATCGCCGAGCGCCGCGACCACCGCCTCCGTCGGCTCCTTGGGTATGACCTCGTCGTTCTTGCCGTAGAGAAATAGAATCGGCGGCTTCGAGACCAGGTGGCCCGCGGCACGGCGCGCCTCGTCCATCAGGTTGACGAGGCCCCACACCGCATCGGCGCGCGTCTCATGCTGAAAGAGCGGATCGTGCGATAGCGCACGCATCATGGGGATGTTGTCGGACGGCCAGATCTTGAGACCGCTGCCTGAGACGTGCATCCACGGAACCGTATGTGCCGACATCCAGAGCGCAGCACGATAGGAGAGCGGCATGTCGGAACGCGACCAGACGGCCGGCGCGACAAGGATCACGCCGTCGACGTTCGGCGCATCGGCCGTTGCCAGCGCCGAGAGGACGACCGCACCGCCCATGCTTTCCCCCAGCGCAATCACGGGCAGCCCCGGATAACGTGCGTGGGCCGCAGCGACTGCGTCGGTCAGATCGCGGCGCAGAGCATCGCCGCCGGCCCACAGGCCCGAGTTTTCCGATTGGCCAAAGCCGCGCTGGTCGTAGGCGAGGGTTGTGATGCCCTGCCTGGCCCACCATTCGCCCGGCATCGCGAAGGCGTTGGAATAGTCGCTCATGCCGTGCAGCGCCACGATCACCGCCTTGGGATGGTCGGCGGCCCATGTTCTCAGCGGCAGTTTTTCGCCGTCGCGTGCGAGAAAGTAGCTTTGGGCCAGTGTCGGCGTCAGGCTCGCCGTTCCGGCAGGCGCCAGTACCGGCGCACACGCCGCGATCAGGACGAAAGCAGCCGCCGCACACGCTTTTGCAAATAGGGGAGCAAGTCGCGCTCGAACCATGGATTGTTCTTCAGCCAGCCATTGTTGCGCCAAGACGGATGCGGCAAAGGGACAAAGCGCGGCGCATAATCGCGCCACGCCTTGACGGTGTCCGTCATATTGGATTTCGCGGCATCTCCCAAGTGCCAGCGCTGCGCATAGGAGCCGACAAGAAGAGTCAGGCGGATGTCCGTGAGCTTCTCCAGCAACGGTTCTCGCCATGTTGCGGCACAGATGCGCGGAGGCGGCCGGTCGCCGCCGTTCTTGTCGTACCCGGGAAAGCAGAACGCCATGGCCGCGAGCGCGACGCGCGTCTCGTCGTAGAATGTGCCGCGATCCACCTTCAACCAGTCGCGCAGGCGGTCTCCGCTCGTGTCGTTGAACGACTGCCCTGACTTGTGCACGCGCAAACCCGGCGCCTGACTCGCAATCAGAATGCGCGCCGTCGGCGCGACATGCAGAACCGGATGCGGCTCCAGCGTCGCCGCACAGATCCGGCAGGCACGGATTTTCCGGAGCAGACTTTGCAAATCGTTCGTCATCACTCTGCGCGCAGGAGACCGCGTGCGACGACGATCTGCTGGATCTGGCTCGTTCCCTCATAGAGGCGGAAGATGCGCACGTCGCGGTAGAACCGCTCGATCCCGTAGTCCGCGACATAGCCCGCGCCGCCGAAGATCTGCACCGCCTTGTCCGCCACACGGCCGACCATTTCGGAGGCGAAATATTTCGAGCACGCCGCCTCCATGGTCACGCTCTCGCCGCGATCGCGTTTCCGTGCGGCGTCGAGCGCCATGCACCGCGCCGCATAGGCTTCGGTCTTGCAGTCGGCCAGCATGCCCTGGATGAGCTGGAACTCGGCGATTTTCTGGCCGAACTGCTCGCGTTCGCGCGCATAGCGCACGCTTTCCTGGATCAACCGTTCGGCGACGCCGACGCAAACGCCCGAGATGTGCAGACGTCCGCGGTCGAGCACCTGCATCGCCACCTTGAAGCCCTCGCCTTCCTTGCCAAGGCGCAGCGACGCCGGAACACGCGCATTGTCGAAGTTCACGTCGCAGATATGCGCGCCCTGCTGACCCATCTTCTTTTCAGGTTTGCCGACAGAGACACCGGGCGTGTTCGCCGGAACGATGAAGGCGGAGATGCCGCCCGCACCCTTCCTGTTCGGATCGCTGCGCGCCATCAGCGTGAACATGCCGGCCCGATTGGCGTTCGTGATGAAGCGCTTGGTGCCGTTGACGATGTAGTGGTCACCGTCGGGAATTGCCGTGGTGCGCACCGACGCCGCATCGGAACCGGCTTCGGGTTCGGTGAGCGCGAAACTGGCCACAACCTCGCCGCTCGCAAGCTTGGGCAGCCATTCCGCCTTTTGCGCGTCCGTACCGAACATCACGACGCCCTGGCTGCCGATGCCGACATTCGTGCCGATGACGGAACGAAAAGCCGGCGACGTGTGGCCCAGTTCCATGGCCACCAGAACCTCTTCCTCCATGGTGAGGCCGAGCCCGCCATATTCGGTCGGTATCGAGATGCCGAAAAGGCCGAGTTCGCGCATTTCGGCGATGATGCTGTCGGGTACGCGATCCTCCTCGGAGACTTTTGCTTCAATCGGTACGCATTTTTCGCGCACGAAGCGGCGGACGGTCTCCAAAAGCTGATCGCGGGTTTCAATGTCGAGCGGCATGTCAGTCTCCTCAGATCACGGGAGACTAACCCAAGCCGGGCCGAAGTGCAGGCCTGGCTTCAGGGCTGCGCTTTGGGCACATAGATGCTGACGACAAGGATGTGGTCGACGGCGTCGGCCTGTTCGCCCAGCGGCAGGAAGGCGCTCTCGTGATAGACGAAAAGCGAGTCCTTCACTTCGCGCCCGACCCAGCCGCGAAACGCAAGTGGCCGTCCAGTATTGCGAACATGTTCGTAAAGAGCGCGCATCTGCGCTCCATGCTCGGGCGCGATCCGTTCGATGTCGCTGTTGCGCATCTTGTTGAAGTCGATCCCGTAGCCTTGCACATGCGCGTCGCCCACGATGCGAAACTCATAGTCCCGTCCGTCGTCAAGGATGCGGACCAGAACGATGTTTCTTAGGATTCCTGCCATGTCGCGCGGCGACAAGAGCGAGCGCGGCGGAAAGCTGCGGCCGCTGCGCAAGGCACGCCAATAGTTGACGCCGGCGCGCACGATGTCGTTCTCGAGTTCATCGAGCGACAAGACGTGTACGGATGACATTTCCGGAGCCTGTTGTGGCTCCCGTTCTGCGGCACGCGACATGGTCGACCCCCCGACGCCGCAACGTTCGGGCAAAACAATTAAAAGTCTGTGGATCGCAAACCGTTCAGCCGTCGTAACTGTCGCGAGGGATGTAAACTGAAAAATTCAGGACGTGATCGATGGTGAATTCGTCAGGTCCCAGCGGCATGAATATACTTTCACTGTAAATGTACTGCTTCCGATCTTCACCGCGCTCCACCCATCCGCGAAACGCATACGCATCGCGACGCCGAACTGCGCGGTCATAGAGACTCTTGAGAACAGGACCATATCCCGGCGAGAACTTGTCGACATCGCTGACGCGCATGCCCTGCATGTTGAAGCCGTGTGAGATCACGTGCGCATCGCCGACGATGCGATACTCGTAATCGGCACCACCTTCGATCAACTTGAGCAGAACTACGTGGCGCAGAAGGCTGGCTAGGTCGCGAGGCGCCATATCGGCACGCGACGGATAGGGACGATCGGCGCGCAATTTGAGCCAGTAGTCGAGCCCCTGGCGCACGATGGGGCTTTCCAGCTTGTCGAGCGCAAGTACGCCCGAGGCGTTTTCGGGGAGGCTTTGGACAACCCTGATGACGTTGGCGCTGTTAGGCACGGTACAATTTCTTTGAAAAACGGCGTACAGCGTGTGTCATACTAGTTAATGTAAAACGAACGCTGCCCAATTATTGATCCGTGTGCGATGCTTTTATCCGTCCTTGACCAGTCCCCCATCCGCAAAGACGGCACTGCCGCACAGGCGATCACCGAGACCATCGCCCTTGCAAAGGCCTGTGACCGGCTGGGCTATCACCGCTATTGGCTTGCGGAACACCACAACAGCAACTCCTTTGCAGGGTCGTGCCCCGAGATCCTGATCGGTCGGGTTGCACAGGAAACGCAACGTCTGCGTGTAGGTTCGGGCGGAGTGATGCTCCCGCACTACAGCCCGCTTAAAATCGCCGAACAGTTTCGAATGCTGGACGTGCTCAATCCGGGTAGGATCGATCTGGGTCTCGGTCGCGCGCCGGGATCGGATCAGCTCACGGCGCGCGCGCTACAGTCCGGCCCGCAGGCCTGGCCGATCGACGCCTTTCCGAGTCAGGTCAACCTGCTGCGACAGTTCCTGGATGATTCCTCCGGCAAGCATCCGCTCGCCGAGGATCACCCTTATCGAGGGATCCATGCGATGCCGCGCGGGAATACCCCGGGACCGGAACTGTGGATGCTGGGATCGGGAATCCATGGCGCGGTCTACGCCGCGGAACTCGGCCTGCCGTTCTGCCATGCCTATTTCATCAGTGCGGACGGCAGCGAGGAGGCAGCGGAAGAATACCGCTCGCGCTTCAAGCCGAGTGACGCCTGCCCGCGTCCTGTTGTTGCACTCGGCGTCGCGGCTCTGGTCGGCGAGACCGAGGAAGAAGCGATGCGTCTTGCGGCCTCGAGAAATCTTTGGGTCGTGCGTCTGCTGAGCGGGAGGCCGATCCCGTTTCCCTCGCCGGAAGAGGCGCTGGCGCATCCGCTGTCGCCGCAAGAGGAAAAACTCCTCGCCACCGTATCGAAACGCTCGATCGTCGGCACCGCGCAACAGGTGCGCGCGAAGCTGCTTGCGCTTGCCGAGGCCCATGGCGCGGAAGAACTCATCGTCGTGACGATCACCTACGACTATGCCTCGCGCCTGCGTTCCTATGAACTTTTGGCAGGGGCGTTCGGCCTGGTCACGTCACCGGCAACAGCCCGATCATAGCGCCGGTCATGCCGCTGGCCATCGTTCCCGAGACGATGGCGCGCATCGCCAGCGGTACAATCTCATCGCGGCGCTCGGGCATCAGCGCGCTCATGCCGGCGATCATGATTCCGACGGAGCCCAGATTGGCGAAGCCGCACATCGCGTAGATCATGATCAGCGTCGAACGCGGATCGAGCGTGCCGGGCGGAAGCGCCGCCAATTTGAGATAGGCAACGAGCTCATTGAGGATCGTCTTGACGCCCATCAGGCTGCCGGCGGTGGTCGCTTCGCTCCATGGCACGCCGTAGAGCCAGACGACGGGCGCAAACAGCCAGCCAAACATGCGCTCCAGCGTGAGCGGCGCACCCCAGACGGCCGGAAAGACCAGAAGGATCTGGTTGACCAGCGCGACCAGCGCCAGCATGACGACGAGCATGGCGACGATCTGCAGCCATATCTTGAGACCGTCTTCCGTACCACGCGCGACGGCGTCCATGCTGGACCGATACCGCGCTTCACCGGAGTGATCGACCGCTCCCGATGCAACCTCACCCGGTATCATGATGCGCGCAATGACGATTGCCGAAGGAAGCGACATCATCGACGCTACGAGAATGTGTCCGATGGCGCCGGGCACCACACTCTTGAGGATAGTTGCGTAGAGCGCGAACACAGTCCCCGCCACCGTGGCCAGGCCGACCGTGCAGAGAATGAACAGTTCCGAACGCGTGATCCGTGCAAGATAGGGCCGTATCAGGAGCGGCGCCTCGACCATGCCAAGAAATATCGTCGCGCCGGCGCCAAGCCCGACCGCGCCGCCCAGTCCCAGAATGCGGCGCAAAACATAAGCGATGCCGTTGATCACGACCGGCAAGATGCGCCAATGAAACAAGAGCGCCGAGAGGGCCGAGATTACGATCACCAGCGGCAGAACGCTGAACGCGAACCCGGCGAGATCGCTTGCATTGTCCACGCTCGCCGGTGCGCCGCCACCGACGACGCCAAAAACGAAGGACGTTCCGGCCCTCGTCGCCGTGGTCAGCGCACCGACCACGCCGTTGAGATCGAGCAGCGCGCGCTGCGCCAGCGGAACCTTCAGCAGAAGCAGCGCCAGTGTCGCCTGAAGCGCCAAGCCCCCAAGAACGACTCTCCACGGAAATTCCCGCCGGTTCTCCGAAAAGAGCCAGGCGACTGCAATGATGACGCAGATTCCCAGCGCCGATTGAAGATGCGGTAAAAGCTGCACGCAGAACCCCCCGATGGAAGGTCAAGCTTAGGGCAAATCGGCGCCGTGAGAAGCCCGCTCGCATGACAGACTCACAGCGAACCGCTAGAATCGCACGCGAAGCAGGGGCGCGCACGTGGACTGGATGGAACGGCTTGTGACCGTCGAGAACGTCGCGTCGGCTCTGGGCGTGATCAACATCGTTCTGCTCGTGCGGCGCAGCATCTGGAACTATCCGTTCGGCATAGCGATGGTAACCCTGTACGGGTTCGTCTTCTTCCAGGCGAAGCTTTATTCCGACGCCGCGCTCCAGGTTTTCTTTTTCGTCGTCCAGATCTACGGCTGGTGGATCTGGTATCACGCCCGCGACACGGCCGGGCTCGTGAAGGTCGAACTGATGAGCGCGCGCTCCCGGCTGATCTGGACAACCGTCATCGTGCTGGGGACGATAGCCGACCGCTGGTTCCTCGCAAACTACACAAGCGACGTGGCGCCGTGGCTCGATGCAAATACGACGGCGATGAGCGTGGTTGCGCAATATCTACTTTCGGTCCGCAAAATCGAGAACTGGATCCTCTGGATCATCACCGACGTCGTGCAGATCGGCCTCTACTATTGGAAGGGGCTGTATCCCACGACGGGACTGTACGTTCTTTTCCTCGTGATCTCAGCGGTTGGTCTCTTTGAATGGCTGCGCGAGCTCCGCGCGCATCCGGCGGAGGCGGCCGCTTGAAAACGGTCTGCCTTCACGGTTCGGAATCAACCGGCAAGACGACGCTGGCGCGCGAACTGGCCAAGCATTTCAAGACGATCATGGTGCCCGAATTCGGGCGGCTCTATTGCGAGATCTTCGGCAACGATTGCGACCTAGGGGATCTTCGCGCGATCCGGCGGGGCCACGACCTGATGGCGGCGGCCGGACGGCGCAAGGCGAACAAGATTCTCATTCTCGACACCGATGCCATCATGACGGCGGTGTGGGCGGATGTTCTGCTAGGCGCGCGCCCTCCGGATCTCGACCGGATCGACGATCCGGCTGACCTTTATCTGCTCTGCGACATCGACGTCCCCTTCGAGACAGACGCTATCCGCTACTTTCCAGACGTCGCTATGCGTAAAAATATGTTCGACCAGGCAAAGGAGGAGCTAGAGAAGAGAAACTTGCCGTTCAGCATCATTCGCGGCACGCGCGCTGAGCGACTGTCCGCGGCCATAGCAGCCATCACGAACAGATTTCCGGAGATCGCATGAGCTCGTCACCGTCGCGTCCAGGCGAGATCCGCGCACTGGCCGGCGCACGCGCCATACCGCCGCTGATATTGGTTCTGTACCACTATTGCGAGGGCCATCATTACCGGAATTTCAAGCCGTTCGACCTGCTGGTCGGCCATGGCTATTTATGGGTCGAGTTCTTCTTTGCGCTTTCCGGCTTCATTCTGACCTACGTCTATGGGGCGCGCGCGCTGGAATTTCTGCACGGAAAAACGCATCGCGACTTTCTCATTGCGCGGCTGTCACGGCTCTATCCACTGCACCTGGCGATGCTGCTCTACATTCTCGCTCTCATGCTCATCCTCAACGGCATCGCCCATGCGACCGGTGGCCAGTCGATCTATGAGGCGCAGTACCATCCCATCGTCACCTGGCAGACCTTCATCGGAAACCTGTTCCTGGTTCAGGCTTGGAACATCTATTCATCGCTGTCGTGGAACGGCGCGAGCTGGTTCGTGAGTGTCGAGTTTCTGCTTTGCTTGCTTTTTTCGATCTACCTCATTCTGGCCCGCGGCGGCTGGTTGAGCGCATTCGGCCTCATCGCTGCGGGCGTCGCCGGTCTCGCCTTCTTGTCGCTGACCGGCAAGCACGGACTCGACATCACTTTCCACAACGGAATTTTTCGCGGCATGAGCGCATTCGGCGTCGGCGTCGGGCTCTGCGCGCTCTATGGCAAGACGAAGGACTTCGCCGCAACCCTGCCGGAATGGGCGATCTCGATGGCGCAGGCCGTGGTGCTGCTCTGGATGGGCTGGGGCATGTTCGACAATGGCTGGTCGCACACGCCGCGCGACATCTACACAGTCTTGCCGATGCTCGCCCTGGTCTATGTGCTCGCCTTTGATCGCGGCTTTGCCGCGCGGTTTCTTCAGACCCGGACTCTGACCAAGCTCGGAGAGTGGTCCTACGCCATCTATATGGGGCAGACGGCCTGGCTCCAGCTCATCCGCTTTTTCGAAAGCGGCTATCCGTCCGACGATACGCTGGTCTTCGGTGTGCGCTTCGGCGACCTGATCTGGTGGCCCGAGCCGTTCCTGCTTCTGGCTGTCTGCATCGTGTGGGGGTGGTTCCTTTGCACCTATATCGAAATCCCCGCAAACCGCGCTCTGCGGCGCTTTTTCGCAAGCCATCCCGCCCCCGCTTGACCCGTAAACAGGGCTGCGCCATCACTCTGCCCCTCTTATTCCAACGGGAGTTTCCGACATGACCATCGACTTCAAGGGCAAGGTCGCCATCGTCACCGGCGCAGGCGGCGGACTGGGCCGTTGCCACGCCATCGAACTGGCCAAGCGCGGCGCAAAAGTCGTGGTCAACGATCTGGGCGGCGCGGTCGACGGCACCGGCGGCAACTCCGCCGCGGCCGAAGCCGTCGTCGCCGAGATCAAGGCGGCAGGCGGCACAGCCATGGCGAACGGCGCGTCGGTCAGTGACGATGCCGGCGTCGATCATCTCATCAAGCAGACCATGGATGCCTGGGGCCGTGTCGACATTCTGATCGCAAACGCGGGCATCCTGCGAGACAAGAGCTTCTCCAAGATGGAGATGAAGGACTTCGACGCCGTCATGGCGGTCCATCTCATGGGCACCGTCAAACCATGCAAGGCGCTCTGGGAAATCTTCAAGAAGCAGCAATATGGCCGCATCGTCGTCACAACTTCTTCGACTGGCCTGTACGGCAATTTCGGCCAGACCAATTATGGTGCGGCCAAGCTGTCGCTTGTCGGCTTCATGAACACGCTCAAGCTCGAAGGCGCCAAGGACAACATCAAGGTCAACGCGATCTGCCCCGTCGCCGGCACGCGCATGACCGAAAATCTGATGCCCGCGAACGTGCTTGAGATGCTGAAGCCGGAATATGTGACGCCCGGCGTCGTCTATCTCGTCAGCGAAGATGCGCCGACCGGCGTGATCCTTACCGCCGCTGCCGGCGTGTTCGCCGCCGCGCAACTGGTCGAGACCGACGGCATCAATCTTGGCCACCATGCGACGGCCGACGATGTCGCCGCCAACTGGGCCAAGATCACCGACTTCACGAACGCCAAGCACTACAATCAGGGCGGTGAACAGAGCCAGAAGTTCTTTGCCCGCATCAACGACAAGCCCGTCGTGGGGTGACGCTCGATCTGGGTTGAATTCAGGGGCGCGGCTGCGAAAGCGGACCGCGCTTGCTTTGACGAAACAAGGATCAGGTCTAAAGTCGGGCCATGATCACCGGCATCGACCATATCGCCATCATGGTCCGCGATTTCGACGCGACCGTGAAAAACTATGAGACGATCTTCGGCCGCGCGCCGAATTGGCGCGGCTTTATGCCCGGCGGCTGTCATGCCTGGTTCCAGTTCCCCGGCATGGCCCTCGACATTATCGGCGCGATGGGTACGGGCCACGAGGCAGACAATGCGCGCGCCGAAATGGAACGCTTCGGGGATGCTATCTGGGGTCTTGGCTTTTCCGTGCCCGATCTCGACACCGCGACAAAGCTGTACGAGCGGCGCGGACTGAACTTTCTGCCGCGCCACACGACCCGCACGACAAACCTGCACGCCGACGAGCGAAGCTGGGAAATCGCGGTCATGAAGCGCAAGAGCGCCAATGGCGTCGCTTTGTTCATGGTGGAGCACAAACCGGACGCTCCGAAGTGGCCGGTCGCGCCGCCGACCGTCGCAGAAGACGCGGCCGTCGGTACGCTCGATCACATCGTGGTCCAGACGGCCAATCCCGAACGCGCCGTGGCGCTCTATGGCGGCAGGCTGGGTCTTGATCTGAGGCTTGACCGTTCGAACGAGCAATGGGGCGCGCGCCAGCTCTTCTTTCGCTGCGGCGGCGCGGTGGTCGAGATCGGCGCCAGCTTGAAAACTCCGCCGAGCGAGGCGCCGGACAAGTTTGGCGGCCTGGCGTGGCGGGTGAAGGATCCCGAAGCCGCACGGGCCCGTATCGCCGCCGCCGGCATCGACGTGTCTGAGTTGCGCAAAGGTCGCAAACCGGGAACCTCGGTCTTCACTGTGCGCAAGGGCACCGGCGGCGTGCCGACCCTGATGCTCGCGGGAAATTCAGACAACTAAGCCCGCCCCAATTCCTAACAAAAGCTTTCCATCGCTGCCGCGTAATTCACTTTTAACCGGCACAGCCTAAATTTATGTCAGGCACGTAAAGAGGCGCTGTGACCGAAAGAGTCACCAGCCGCCATCTTCGTGGGCGGGGAAACGGGTGTCGGACGATCTTAAGTTCCAGCACGGCCATGCCGGAAGCGTCGAGATTATTCTCGACGGCAGCGGCATCGTGCTCAACATCGACAGCTCCGAGCAGAGCCAGCGTTTTGCAAACGACATCGTCGAGGGCGAGTCCCTCTCCGCACACATTCACCCTGACGACTATGACTTCTTCCTGTGGTCTGCGGAATGGGTGCTGAACGGTGAGCGGCGCGAACAGACAATCGTGCTGCGTTGGGCGCGCACCAAAGGAAGATGGTCCAGAGTCAACGCTACGCTCAGCTCCGATAACGACGAGACCTTCCGCGTCGTGTTCCGCCCCGATGAGATAGAGCTCGCGCGGCGAACGGAAACACAGCTCCGCCGCGTCGTCGAAGGCTCGGCGCAGGGCATCATCGTGCGGACCAACGCGGACATTCTTTATACGAATGACGCCTTTGCGCACATGATGGGGTTTCCGTCCGTGCGGGAGTTGTCGGCCTATACCGAGGAAGAAACCCGCGCCGGGCGGAACGCAAACAATGCCGGCGCGATCTATCCGGACGACAGGCCGATCGTCGCCGAGCATATGCGCCGCAGACTTGCGGGCGAAGAGTCGGTTTCGCACTACGAATTCCGGCTGCAACGCCCGGACGGATCGCTCGTTTGGGTCGAAACGGCCGCGGCTCTCGTCAACTGGGACGGCCAGCCGGCGTCGTTGTCGTGGCTGAGCGACATCACCCGCCGCAAGCGTATGGAAGACGAGCTCATCAAGAGCAAGGAAGCCGCGGAGTACGCCAATCGGACCAAGACCGAGTTCCTCGCGAATATGAGCCACGAGCTTCGCACACCGCTCAACGCTATCATCGGCTTTGCCGAAGTCATCAAGGAAGAAATGTTCGGACCGGTCGGAACGAAAAAATACGCGGAATATGCCAAGGACATCTATGTCAGCGGTCGTCACCTGCTCGACCTGATCAACGACATTCTCGACCTTTCCAAGCTCGAAGCCGGGAAGATGGAACTCCGCGAGGAAGACGTCACCCTGCGCACCGTCGTCGAAGAGTGCCTGACTCTCATTCGCGACCGCGCCGAGAAGAGCGATGTCCTGCTCATGACGAATATCGAGCCGCGCTTGCCCAAACTGCGTTGCGACCAACGCGCACTGCGGCAGGTGCTGCTCAACTTCCTGTCGAACGCGGTGAAATTCACGCCTCCGGGCGGCACCGTGACGATACACGCGCGGCGCTCGCCTGACGGCATTGCGCTTTCAGTGAGCGACACAGGCATCGGCATGAACGAGGCTGAAATCGATGTCGCTCTGTCCGCCTTCGGGCAGATCGATTCAGCGCTCTCGCGCAAGCATCAAGGCACCGGACTTGGCCTTCCGATTTCAAGGTCCCTGATCGAGATGCACGACGGCAAGCTGAGTGTCGAAAGCGCCCCCAACAAGGGCACGACGATGACCGCGACCTTCCCGGTCTCGCGCATCGTAGAGGCACTTGCCGCCTAGCGACGGCCGCTCAGCGCGCCGCCTGCTGCACCCAACAACGGAAGCGACACAAAAAACGTCAGGTGGTACCAAAGCGGAAAGCTGTGCCAGATCGTGGCGTGATAGGGAACGAACACCACAAGAAGCAGCACGCCCGAGCCGATTGCCGCCCGGAACCTCTCCCCGCTCGCCAAGC